>Ga0307513_10003139_pt1 | contig 22565 bp, 22 predicted proteins | sample 15_EM_MG_FD_202174 | JGI IMG/M metagenome (GOLD analysis project Ga0307513, IMG submission 202174) | Populus trichocarpa ectomycorrhiza microbial communities from riparian zone in the Pacific Northwest, United States - 15_EM | ecosystem: Host-associated > Plants > Roots > Unclassified | place... | reverse complement strand
GCTGCGTCCGGTGCGTCCTGAGTATTAGGTGCTGCGCCCGGTTGCATCTGGTGTGTTGTGAGGTAGGGTTGTTGCGTCCTGAATCGCGATTGGCGTTCTGGCGTTCTGTGCGTCTGACGCACGGGACACTCAGAATGCAAGGTATTATTTTTGCTGATGGAGGGTCCGGAGCGGTACCGATGTTCAGGGTCATGACGGATGTCCGGTTGTTGATGATCGATTCCACCTGACGTCTTGTGACAGATACCTTGCCAAGCGTCCCCGATTCCCGACTTTGTTCAATGATAAGCGGGTTCCTGACTGGCGCGAGTGGTGGCAGTCCCATTTTAATCTGGGCATGGGTATTCCGAGCGAGCACGTGGACAATGGTGGTGTGATCACGGTGTGCGGAAACCCATTCCAGCAGACGGTCACTCAGTTGATCAACGGTACGCTCAGCTTGTTTCATCTTGGTGATCCTGATAGCAGGTATACTCGATGCCTCTTGAAGAACTGCAGCGGCGGTGACAGGTGCCTCCTTCCTATTAAATTCGTTTCCCCGGGCGGTGGTGGGAGACGGGTTGCTCTTACATGGTGGCCTGATGTCGGTCCCTGTGGGGAATGCGGCAGTAGCGCCAAGATATTCTGTGCTCATCTTTTGCGGTTTCCTGGGTGCGCCTTACATTATTTTGTGCCGTTTTGGTACAATATTGTACACAACTGGGACGATTTACCGGTGATCGACCGGAATACGACTGCCTTACAATGGTGGACGAGCCAGCCTGACCTGTGTGTTTGCAACTGGTCTTCCCCTGATGTTGTTGGGAAGCATTTGAGGTTGCGTACCGGCCAGCCGTGTTTGGAACGTATCACTGCCATGTTTGAGGTGTGGACCGGTGATGGTGGCCGCCCTGCCTTGCAGTTGCGGATGGATGTGGTATGGAGACGCGGATAGTATGTTGGGATGCGAGATGGATGGCGGTCCATGTGTGTTGTGTTTTTTGTTTGTTTTTTGTTTGGATTTATGTTTGGGTGGAGGGATGCGTGACCGGTTTGCCGGAATGCGGGCTTGGTTATGGCTATGACCTTGCTTGCGGTCGTGTTTGATGGATGGCTATGGGAGGTGGATTTTACTTTGTTCGTACCCTAGTTGGGTGGTTGATTTTTGTGATTACCGTGTGCTGGCTGGATACTCGGACTTCGGTCTACAAATCGCCTGGGTGGTACTTTTCCAGATGTACTGCGGGCTAGGCGGGGTTGGGATTGGCGTACTCCTTGGAACGTACTGCCGTGTGGTTGTGCAAGCCCGGATAGGTAGTCGCTCCATTAGCTAGTTAGTTATGAATAAAAGAGATTGAACTCCCCTATTTTCCTCAAAAGTGCAAATTGCACTTTTTCAACACCACATAATTATCTCGAGTTTTCTGCGTAATGTGACAAGTCAGGTTACACGAATTATACATGGATCCCACTGCCCCACCCATCAAGGCGCGCAAGCGTGGAAAAGGGAAGAAGCCAGCTGAAGAACTTAACCCACCATCGGATGCTGGCCCCTCGGCGGCCACGTCACCCCCCTCCATTTTGCCGCACAGCCCCCCTTCACGCAAACGACAGAGAAGCTCCACCCTCCTGCAATTTGAATTAGACAAGTGGTCGGTCCCGATCGACTACTACATACATCTCTTCAACCATCCGGCCACTGGTATGGGAATCGAAAACCCGCCAGGAGAAAACAATCACACCATGGTCATCCTGGACGTAATCCGGATGATCCATCGAGACTACAGGTCGGATGTTGACGCGTTAGTTGAAAGCGTCGACATCCTTACGGAGGAGCTAGTTGCTTTGAAAGCCGAGACCCCCCGTCCTGAAACACCCACTCCTATACCTTTTAAGGTTGCCGAAACAAAACCCCTGGATCTCAGACCTGACCCAAAACCCCCACTTGCTACACGCCTGCCTCCAGCCCCCGCCCCCTTGTGGACTACGGTGGTCAAGAAAGGCAAAAAGACCAACAACACTGCCAGGATGACTGGACCCCCTACGATTGCCCGACCCTCCCAGAGGAAGGCTCCAACCACCCGAGAACGCCGCCTGATCGTCAAAAGGGAAGGTGCACCCCTCAACATGTCCGCGCTGGAACTCCGAGACGAGATAAACAAAGCTCTGGCGGGCACCTATGTACAAATAGTCACTGTGAAGGGACTCACGGTCACTCTCACCACTATGGAATCGACGAAAGCCACTCTTCTGAACAGCAAAGTGGGCTCCTTCCTCCACCTCATCCCTGGGACTGTCAGTGTCCACTTGGACACGCCGGTGACGCACCTCTTGGTGCACGGACTCCCAACCTCATACACAATGGATGCAATCCCGTCCGAGCTTACTACCTTTAACTCTGGATTGGCCCTTGCCGGACAACCTAGATGGCTTACAACCGAACAATCACGTGTGGGGAAATCCGCCTCAACAGTGGTTATTGCTATGACAGGCCCAAGAGCCCCTGACTTCGTTGGCAGGCGCCTGGCGGCCTTCTCCTCGACATACTGGACCGAGCGATGCTTGCGGTTCAACTCCCAATCTCAGTGTTCCAATTGCCACACCTTTGGTAACCCCAACAACAAGTGCACTAGCCCGGCCACCTGCTGATGGTGCACACTCCCTCACCCGACTGGAGCTCACACTTGCCTCCCTGCCACTTGCCGTATAAGAGGCCGACCCTGCAACCACACCTCGCTTAAATGTGTGAATTGTGGAAGCCCACACGAAGCCCACTCTTTGACATGTTCCTCCCGCCCTGTCAGGATGCCTGATGGCCCTGAGGTGGACAATGAGGAGGAAATGCCGGATACTTGAAGTTTGTAACTTTGGAGGTTATGGATTCACGTAGGCCTTGTGTCTACAACTTTTATTATAATTTTGTGGAGAAGTGGAGGATTTCTTTTGTTATGGGGGTTTTTAGGCCATAACTTAGGTTGCATGCCATGGATTTTCCCGTAGTTAGCTACAAATAAACCCCGAATTTAACAAAAAAAAAAAAAATCGCAAAATTCTCATACCCCTCCTTGTACCTCTAGAACAATACCTATTTACAACAACAGGACAACAAGAAGCCTTCTGATAACTATTTTTCGGATATACCTCTAGGGGCATTGTAAACCCTTGTCACCATTTATTATACCGAATAATCAAGGGAGATGGTTAGTAAAGCGTTTCTAATTACTCGAGGTACTCGGGTGGGTATGAGAACTTTGCGAACGCGGCTGTATATTCTATCACTTGTTTCGCTCTCGCCAAAATTTTCACTTTTTAATCTTGAACTACTTTTGCCTACAACCTTAAATTAAATACAAAAAACCGCTAGCCTGTTGTCCACTGAAGTAGCTTCATCTCGGGGGGTTTTTTATACGAAATTCCTTGTTGCGGTTGACTAGTTCGGAATCGCATTTAGCCCATTTGAAAGACCCGGTTTAGGCCTATTTGCACCATACTTGATCCCGCTTATGCAACCCCCCATTGTCAAGAATTGGGAAAATATTTTTATTTTGATATCTACAGGGCGAGAAATCTGTGCTCGAGGTAGGCGTAGACGGCCGGGGGTTGTAGAGGACGGTTGGGGAGAGTGAGGGACGGCAAGAGAAAGTGGGGGGTGGCCCGGGATTGTCCGAGTGATGACTCATGATGCGATAATGTTTTCCTCGGAGGTGTATGATTTCAACTTGGGCCAGCCAAGGAGGCCCAACCACTAGGGCTATAGCCCCTACAGTCCATCCGGGGCGGTTAAAGTGCAGGACGGCAGTCCTTGGGCAATAGGGCGGGCAGTACAGGGTGAGACATGTGTGTTCTGTGGGGGGGGGGGACAGCGGGGGAACGAGAAAAGACAGCAGGTGACAGAATGTGACGACAGGGGACTGCGGAAGACGGCTGGGGGTAGTCATAGACGGCAGAGGATAGTGGGGGACAGTAGGGGACGGTGGGGACAGCACGAGTGATGTCTCATGATGTTATAATGAATCGTTCGGAGGTGCGTGATTTTAATTTGGGCTGGTACCGGATGCCCAAGCTATAGAACTATAGTCTGCAGTCTGTCCGGTCCTCATGTTCCCGGGGGTAGTCCGTCCTACCTCCCCTCAAAGGACCGACGGTGAGCCGTAGTCCGCCCCGTCCTACCCCAAAGATAGACGGACTGGACGGCTGGGAACATTGTTGCGGCTTGTCTTCAACATGCAGCCCAACAGCACACCATCTCAGGAAAATGAGGACATCTCGCAGAACGCTTTCCCGGGAATTTCCTACTAGGTCTCAAGTTTTCGTTGACTATATTTGTTTTTTTAGCCCTCACTTCCTTAGGCTATTCTAACCGGTTTTAAAAATGCCGCCCTAGCGGGAGGGGGGAACAGGTAAGCAAGAAGAGGGGCGGAATGCAATAGACCTGATTATATCTTCAAGATTGTTGGATTGGTTTTTCGTTCTACTGTACATGAAAGATAGGATGAGACATCCCCAAAGTGAATATTGTCACAACGCTACATTCCAAAAAAAAGTCCGTTCCATCATTAAGCAAGCGAATGGAAAAATGCAAGAAGACTGAAAGGCGGCTTGTCTGAAAAACTTTCTAAATTTGGTCAATAAAACTCTAGAAAAAGGTAAAGAGAAATTACACCAGGGAAGGCACTTCCGAGATACATCTCCGTCCTGACGGCACAGACTCTGCCAGCCCAGTCGGCATTTCAGGTGGGAAGAAATGGTGATATCCACAAGATAGTCCCATCGCTCTGGGGAATTGAGTGAGAACCGGAGGTGGTGGTAGTAAGTAATAGTTGTAAAGTGTTTCCTAATGTTGTGAAAGGGTGAGTGGCTAGAGAAGGATGCACCATGGAGGGGGGGCGGGTGTTATATCTGAAGGGCTCGATACTAGGTTGGTGATTTCATCCGTTCGGGCCTCGAGTAGCTCTACTAGTCCGCAACTCCCATTCTGGGCCGCCCACCAAAGCGGTGTTCGGCCCTCCATGTCTGGCAGATGTGGGCTGACGTCTTCCTGTTCCAACAGAAGCTCCACTATTCCATAATTCCCACTCTGGGCGGCCCAGGAGAGGGGTGTTCGGCCATCGTTGTCGGGTCTATCGGGCCTAACGTCCTGCCGTTCCAAAAGTAGCTCCACAACTCTATCACATCCATTTACAGCGGCCCAGGATAGAGGTGTTCGGCCACCACTATCTGGCCTATTGGGTGCAACGTCTCCCCGTTTCAAAAGTAGTTCCACCACCTCATAGCGTCCATTCCTGGCAGCCAAGGATAGAGGGGTTTGTCTCTCTTTGTCTGGCCAGTTGGGGTTAACGCCTCCTCTTTCCAGTAATAGCTCCACTATTTTGTCACACCCATTCCTGGCGGCCCAAGAGAGCGGGGATTGGCCATAGATATCGGGCTTATCGAGGCTAATATCTTCCCTTTCCAGGAGAAGCTTCACTATATAATCATACCCATGCCCAGCGGCCAACGAGAGAGGTGTTCGACGGTCCTTGTCTTGCCGATCGGGGTTGACGTCTTCCCGTTCCAACAGCAGCTTCACTACTCCATCATGCCCATTCCTGGCGGCCCAGGAGAAGACTGTTCGGCCATTGCTATCCGGCGTATCGGGGTCAATCTCTTTCCGGCCCAAAAGTAGCTCCACAACTCCAACACGCCCATTCTTGGTGGCCCACAGGAGTAGTGGTTCGCCATCATAATCTCGGCTGTTTGGGTTAACGTCTTCCCGTTCGAGCAGTAGCTCCACTATGGTATCATGCCCATGTCGGATAGCTAACAAAAGAGGTGTTTGGCCATCATTTTCTGGCCTATCAGGACTAATGCCTTCCCGTTCCAACAGCATCTTCACTACTCCATCATGCCCATTCCTGGCTGCCCATGAAAGAACTGTTCGGCCATTGGTGTCTAGGGTATTGTGACCAACATCTTTCCGCCCTAAAAGTAGCTGCACTACACCAACGCTCCCATTCCGTGTGGCCCACGAGAGCAGTGTTTGGCCGTCATTATCTGGCGCGCTGGGGTCAACGTCTTCCCTTTCCAACAACAGCTTCACTACTCCAACTCGCCCATTCCAGGCGGCCCACCAAAGCGGTGTTCGGTTGTTCTTATCCGGCCTATCGGGGATAACGTCTTCCCGTTCCATAAGCAGCTCCACTACTTTGTCAGACCCGTGTTTGGCCGCCCAAGAGAGAGGTGTCCTGCCACTATCGTCTGGTCTATCGGGGCTAACTTCTCTCCGTCCCAAGAGTAGCTTCACTACTCCGTCGCGCCCGTTCCCAGCCGCCAACGAGAGAAGGGTTCGGCCGTTCCTGTCTCGCTGATCGGGGTTGACCTCTTTTCGTCCCAATAACAGCTCAACTACACTATCATGTCCATCCCTAGCGGCTAAGGACAAAGGAGTTCTGCGGTAATTGTCTGATTTTCCAGGATTTATGTATTTCCTTCCGAATAGTAGGCGCATTACTCGAGGTGTTCCCCTCCAGCGGCCTATTCTCCCAGGATTGACAAATAGCGGGCCAAGAAACAACCTAACTACCCCTTCGTACCCACTCCTAGAAGCCCACGATAGCGCTGTCTGACCGTACAGCCCGTCCCGAATATCTGGCAGTGTCTCCTTCTGTTCCAAAAGTACTTTCACCACCTCTTCACGCCCGCACCTCGCCGCCCACATGAGTGGCGTCAGGCCCACACTATCTCGTTCGTTCAGATCCCATCTTTTCGTTCTTATCAAATCAATTGCAACTTCGGCAATGCCGAAATACGAAATACAGTGTAGTGCAGAAAACGGCCCTTTGTACCTAAGGCGCCGCCCGCAAGTTGACTTCGAAAGCAATTCGGCGGCTATGTGATTATCATATTGATTAAGGAGGTTTAGCGCAAGTTCTCTTGAGTGATCTGAGAGCCCCATTCGCATATGGGTTCCCCAATGAAAAGAGCAATATTCGAGGAAAGGTGTATTTGGGTCTGGAGCAGAACCGACCGAAAGATCCTTAATGGTCTGAAAATTGAGATATGTCAAACAAAGCTCCGCGATTTTCGAGTGAGGTCTGTCAAACAAGTCGGCATGGCGGGAGAGATACTCTTTAAGCGTTGAATGGATCAGCCTAATAATGGAAGACCCTTTATCGACGGCTACAAGTCCTTGACAACAGTCTAACACTGTCCGAATCGAAGGCACATTGTCGGTATTAATATCGGTAGATCCTATCTCGACAGCTAGGGCGTGACATATCTCGTCCACCTTCAATGGTCTCCGCGAATGCGAAATCCACATTAGAGCGGCCATCCCGAGCTTTGCTTCACTCCCTGCGTGCGCCTTTATCCGTTGTATCGTCGTGTGGTATGCATCCCGTAAGCCCAAGCCATTTGCCATTGCATTGAGTTTCGCTCGCCTCCGGTGGCGGGTCGTTTCCTGTAGGATCGCCTCGATATTCAGAGATACTAGCAGGAATCTAGAGACAGATCTGTCAGCTCGCAACCTAACATATTTTCGACAGTGCGCTTGCGCCTTACATTTCTGAAACCGTCGCCGGAATTGTCTCCATAATCTCCTCCTCCAAGCTCTTGTCCATCGCGTCCGGTCTTATATCCTCTTTCAGTTTGAATCGGAGGAATCTAATAATATCATCCCTAGTAGTCATTGTGGATACGGCCGCTACACTCTGAGCAAGATACTTCTCAACCTCATCCAAAACATGCAATCTGCCTGCGAGAAAAATCCGCGTGTTTAGGGACTTGCTCAGGATTTGCTTTAGCGACTCAAGAAACTTTCCCCGATGCCCGGCCATGCATTCGTCTATAGCATCAATGCATATGAAAGTACGTCGTGAGGATGAGAGATCTTGTAACATCTCTACAACTTGAATGAGCCCTAATCGCCGGCCCCCAGTGGCCTTCTGGTCTCGAAAGGCCTGGACGATATTTGCCGGGATTTTTTCGAGTCCTCTAACAACCTGTTGGAGGAGGGAACTGAGAACGGCAGTTGGGGATTGCTCCTTCTGGGCGGCGAAGTCGAAGTAGAAGCACACAACTGTAGTATTTCTTCCCATTGCCCAATCGCATATGCTATCTATTACCAAGGAGCTACGATCACAGTTTCTTAGTAACAGCTTTGCGTTATGTGGGATGTGCTTCCTTACGTGATGTAGGTTTTGCCGACCCCCGGATCTCCATAGCAGAACAAGGCCGAATTATCGGATTCCCCACCGCGAATGCAGTCGAACCAGTTCCGATATTGCTCTGTTCGTAAGAGCCAGTCTCCCACATGTTCCACGCGCTTGGTTCTAATATCGTCGTGTCGTATCCAGGGGTCCAGCGGAGACAACCATGCGAGAAGCTCAGCCCTCTCAGCCGTCTCGTCAACACTGCCAAAGTAATTCACGGTATTGAAACAGTTGATGTTGTTATTGAAAGAGTTGCTAGCTTCCCCGGCCCGAGATTGTGACATTTCTCCTTTTTCGTTGCTCTTCGGGGGGCGATATTTGGGGAGGATTTGGAGGATGGGTTCTTGAGTATGGTAGTCAGTTGATAGAGATCCTGAGGCTGAAGAGCGGGGCCATCCTTATCTTCCAGTACAACACAAGCTCTCGCCGTCGCAATACAGATGTCGGGATCGAAAACAATATGGCGCCACGGTAGTAGCTTGAGCGGACTTCTGTAATGGCTAAGTCTCGGAGAGAAAAAAGAGGCAATCTTTTTTGTATGAGTTTTCATCCAAAAGCCCGTTAACTAGGTGCTTGAAAAGATCCGCTCCTTGTTCTGCGGGATGGCAGATTCCTGGTGCTCCTAATCGTTGTAGAAATGTTACGGGGTCGTATTGAAGTGCCTGCGATCGGGGTAACAAGACAGGGATCTAATGGGGGTCACCTGAATCATAATTTTTCAAGAAGCAGAGCTAGCACCCCACCCTAAATATAGACTCCCAAAGGTCAACATCAATCCATATAAATTATTAGACAAAAGAACTCCTGTATTTGCATTATCACCACACCTCACCAGCAGAGAGCCCACTACGCTAGCCTTCAAAAAATTCAGCATTAGGCCAGTACGGTATCTATATGACATCATTCAGGGCGCTCAGAACAGCCTTGGGGTTTGAACGGGGGGATGTCGTGGGTGACGGGTTTAGTTGGCATGTAGGTAAGGCAACAACACCTGGCTGATGTGAATCTTGTGGCGTTTTTATATTGCAACAAGCGAAGACAAACTGACAGGTTACATGCCACATATCGTAGACCTCCTCAAAGTAGGGGTGCTCCGATAAGCTAGCACTCTAGAAATCGCTGGATTCAAGAGATCGGGGTACCGGTATCTCGGAGTCTCTGGAAAGGAACTTTCAATGCACCTGGTGATCGGTGCCTGGCTCAAGAAAAACTTGTAGCATGAAATATCTCTCCCCCGCCAGTGAGCTCAATTCGCCTACCGCTACTCGTCGTTGTTTTGACGTTTGTGAAATGGACCGGGCTTAGTCACAGGGCTGTTTATTCTAAACTAACTGCTTTCGGAGTTCTTTAGTGGCTATTTTCACCACTGTGCGCCTCCATGCAAGCCCGGTCCATTTCACAAACTTCACGCCACGGCGAGTAGTAATGTTGAAATCAGAGTTTTTCATTGTGATTTGTCTCAAATTGGCAATAAAACGCTGTCGCTTAACTCTTTATGGCCTAAAAATGCTTGTTTTGACCTATTCCTCACTGTATTGGATGTTTGCATCAGCACCCACTTTATTTCAACGGGCAAGTACAGCCTCGTTCGCAAAGTTCTCGCTGATCAAGAGGTATCATACCAGGGAAAAATATTGGCAGTAACAAATGTACTGGTACAAGTGCCTGCAGAAAACCTGAAGTGCAAATTCTTGTACCGGTACATGAGTTGTCCCCAGACTTTTACTAAGATACCTACCGATCAGCGAGAACTTTGCGAACGAGGCTGTACCGTTTCTACTGATAAAACTTGCTATCCCCTTCCCAGGATGTGTTATTTCCGGCCCAGTTAGAGAGCAGAATTAGGCTTCAGATGGTATTTCTCATTGGCTGCTTCAGACCAACTTGAACTTGCGAATTTCATCAGTGGATACGGTACAGTACTTGCACTAGAGGCAGGCGAATAGCTCAGAAAATGCGGTACTTGTATTTAGAGGAGAATGTATCGGCACCTCTCAAAGTAATATTGTCCTTATATTTCACGAGAATCCTTGGGCTTGCCGACTATTTGAAAAAAGACTGAAAAAGCGACCCGCCCGGCCAGCCGTGGCAGATAATTATGTGAGGCGGCTTTCTACGGAGGTACTTGTGCTAGACCGGGGGTTAAGGGTAAGTGAAGCGAAACTAACTCCGATTGGCTTCTGGACCAATCAGCCAATCAAGGATTCCAATGTCGTCAACCCATCGAGTTTGAGTTCGCCTCAACTTTTTCCACCACGAAAAATGGAGCTAAGATTAGCTATCCATAATGTTACACATACGTACTTTTAGCCGGTAAAAACTCGAGTTCGCCTCATTAATGCTCACCCCCTTGTACTAGTACGATACTCGTAGGTTCCACAAGGGGCGTGGGGAGTAAACTTCGCTTGTGGAACCCACAAAACTTAGGCCCTGTACCTCCATAGTAAGGGAGGGATGCATCTACAGTAATATCTTTTTGCCTTGAGGTAAGCTGAAGTCGATTTTAGGGTCTTCAGTTACGTGCCCCGGGATCAGGGCATATTTGTAGGATTTTGTAAGCGAGTTTCCTAACACCTAGAAACGTTTCTCGAGCCCCTTGCGGGCAGATACACGGAGAGCTATTGGCACTTGTAAGTCAAACAGATATTTTATTTTTCATCCGCCTGTCGAATCGTTCGTCCGCGGGCACGGATAGCGGAAGCCTGATATCAATCGAATTGTATGTATTGAGAAGGCCTTATCTCCCGCCGGGGTCACATTAACCCGCTTGAATGTTTTATCTATTTATTGCCGGGAGGATCGGGGCTGTCGCCGGCATCCCGGGGGGACGAATATGGGTGTAAGCGTAAAGATTATCCAGGTGACAACAGGGAATTTTATTGAGTGCGCCAGAGGAACGATTGCTAGCGATATCTGTACTCACACGCTCTCTCTTTCACGGCATGGCTGAGTTGAGCATAGAGCCTCTTAGACAGTCTAATTAGGTAGGCATACAAAGATGCCTTAAGTATTGCGCGAGCTCCAGGTGTGCCGAAAGTATACGGTACAAGCATAAGGTTGCAGATCTTGTGGACAGGAGCGGATGCCAGAGGCATACTACCAAGAGGACAGTAGGTATTAAGCAGTCTTTATACCTTACCGGAAGGGCCATGGGGTGGGTTGTGCAAAGGGACTCGGGTAGGTAGAGAGTGGATATGAAGATCGTGGGTGCTGATCGGTTAATGATATCTATTTGTCCTAAGCGAAATGTATAGCACCGTAAGCTCGTTGTTTTATTCTCTTGTTTTGAGCGATTAACGGTGAACCCCTACAAGGTGTTCGTAGACATCCGTGGGCTACCTGGGCATCAACAGGTCATGCAGTCTGTATTAAAACTTTGAATGACTGGGCGGCTTTGGCATGGATTGCCTCAAGATTTAACCTAACAGCCCCCATGATTTGCACCGGTCCGACTCAGGATTTTTTAACATCATGGGGGACTGGTCGCTCGGGATCACTGCTCTTTAATGATAAGGTATGTACAGTATATATAAGAGGTTCTACCATAGTACTTGGTGTTACACTTTAACCGAAGTTCCTTCTAGTAGTAAGCAAGGGGGGGGGGAATATAAGAAAAAACTAGAAGGGGAGCCTATGTCGGGAACGTTCTAGCCTTACCGGTAGTATCCAGAACATCAGGAAAAAAAAAGAATGGGGGATCCAAAAAAAAAAAGTTCCATCGTCTCAGACAAGGAGATAGGTGGAAATAGCCGTGGAGTGTCTGTTAAGATTTTGAACGGTAAAGATGGCAAGGTTCACGAAAGAGGTCGTACATGTTCCTGGAATGCAGAACCTGAAAACAGGGGTCAAAAATTTGGATGGCAGATTGCCTTTGCGTATCTGAGCGCCCACACCAAATTCAGATGCAAATCTTCAGTTTCTTCTGCCGGGGACGAGTACTGTGGAGCAAAAAGTGGGACTACGGATGGTTAGCTAGATATTTTATTTCTTTATGCTCATGGGCTCTAGAGAGCTGGTTAGTTAGTAGTTAGTGTGGAGGTGGAAGGTGTTGTGACTCGCGAGCAGGGAGCGATTTGTAATCAGCGGGTTGTATCGTGGGGTTTTAAGTGGAGGCAAAGACAGGGAAACACGGACGAAGACTACTTGTTACCTACACACGCAGGACATAGAGGTTTTTCACTTGGACTGTTTTTTTCATCAGAGTTTTCCGCGATCAACATTGATGATACTTTACCAGTTCCTATAAGTGTGAGCGGCGTTTGCCCACTTAGGTTTTGCTAAGACATTTCCACCGGTTTGATCATTTCTCTCTGTTTGCCTTTCCTGTTTTTGTCTAGGGACTTTACCGGGAGATTATCTTCCTCCGGCTGGAAGTCATTCTTTCAGTACCTCCAGGACGCCACTCGCCGGGGGTTGCAGCCCCTCTAGCCTTGAATAGTCCCACTACTGTCCTCTTACAATAGCCACCACCCCACAAGAGCGGTGCTCTGCCGCACTGATCTGGTCTATTGGGGTAAAGTCTTCCAATTTCAATAGCAGCTTCACTGCTCCATCATGCCCACTCCTGGTGACTCACGAGAGCGGTGTTCGGCGGTCATTACTTGGCTTATCGGGCTAACGTCTTCCTATCCCAACAGCAGCTTTACTACTTTATCACTCTAATATAGGTCATCTTACGAGAGCGGTGTCTGGCCATTATTGTCCGCTCTATCTGAGCTAACGTCTTCCTACTCCAATGTGTTGGATTGCCTATAGGGCATGCGGCTTTTTGGATTTCCGGCGGTTAGGTATTTTCCCGTGGGTTTTTGTTCTCACATCCTATGCCGCTAGGCATAGGATATTTCTTTCATGGTTTTGTTGATGTGTTTAGCCATAGGGTATGAAGTATCGGGTATTTGGCTTCATTGTTTCTTTCATACCCTATGCCGCTAGGCATGCAGGAGTTGGCACACCTGCAGGGGATACTTAGTATTAGGTAGGATCATAGGATATCGAGATGAGTCTAGATTGTTTGTGATCATTAGGGATCAGAATTAGTTAGCCGGGTGTGTTACTTTAGAGTGCGTTGAGTTTCGGGAGTGCTCTGTTGTTGTTAGTTAGATGGGAGATATCTCTCCTGGCTTGTCCTTAGCTAGAGAGAGCCGGCAGCCATCTAGTCCACCGTTCCTCCATCCTTGACTTCTCGGCTTATAGTCTATGGTGATCTCACTTTTGTTCCCTTCATCTTTTGTGCTTTCCCTTAGCTTTCATCTCAATGTAGCTTCACTTCTCCGTCGTGCCCATTCTCGGCGGCCAGCGAGAGTCGTGTCCGGCACTCACATTCAGTCCTGTCAGGGTTTGCACATTTTCCTTCCAAATAGTAGACTCATTAATCACTGTGTTTTCCCCGCCTGTTGCCTATGCTCATGAGATTCGCAAATTGTCAAACAAGCAATAGCTTGACCACCCCTTCATGTCGGCTCTCAGCAGCCAATGAGAGCGCCGTTCGAAGGCGGCCAGGGCATGGTATATCGGGTTGTGTATCCTTTCTTGTGAGAGTATTTTTACTACTCCTTCACGCCCAGACCTCACAGCCCACACGAGTGGCCTGAGGCTCCCACTATCCCTTTAGTTTACAGCTCATATTTTCGTCTCAGATCGATTGCGACTTCTGCAATACCGAAATACAACCTAGAGCAGAAAATGGCTTGACGGAATGAAATTGATACTCCCTAGTTGACTCCTAAAGTAACTTGGCTGATATGCTATTATTGTATTAAGCAAGAATGTCGTGAACAAGGTGCCCCCTGAGCTCTGCGAGCTCTATTGGCATGTCGGTTGTCCAACACAAAGAATATCGTCGTAGCGGTGCCTCGGAGATCATAGGAGGGGCTGGCCAAATGAACCTTAATGGGTTGGAAATTTAGATACGTTAAACATGTCTCCGCAATTTCAAAGTAAAGCCTATCAAACAAGTCGGCATGACGGGAAAGATACCCACTCTTTGGGCGTGAAATGGATCAGCTTAATGGTGGATGATGTTGCAAATCACCGACGATCACTCGGCTCTCACGCACCTTTCCTGTTGAAACATACTTCTGGCACTACTGTGGTGTCACTCACGCTATTTGTTTTTTCTCCTTGCATCAAACCTTATCATACCTCTACACCTCCGGCACTATTGAAGATACCTCCTTGCATTTCCTTCATTCTTCTTTTATTGTTATTGTTATTGTTCGCTCGACCTATTTGTCTCGCTCCCAAATGGTAGATAGTCAGGGCTGCTCGCCCTTCTCTTTGAGATAGTTAGTGTGCTCAGTATTTCCTCAAGCAATCAATCACTTCTTCATCATATCGTACTATCATTCCATTCAATATTACCACAACATTTCCTTTGTACCTTTTGCTATCTTGTTAACCTCTCGTTACTAGTTTCTTTGTCACTCATGATCAAATAAAGAGGGGAGATTACGATACCTGGTTGTATGCTAAAGCGAAGAGTGCGCGCACACAGACGACGAGGATCAGAAAGCAAAGCGGAGAGGATATGAGAATGCCGGAAAGAGAGGACCGGAATTCCGCCGGTGCGGGACCATCCCCAGATGATTTCTTGCCGTCTGGGGAAGTTGTTAGAACATTCTCCTTGTCCCGGGGCCAGGGGTTGAGTGTGCGGGAAAGCTATTGTACTTTCTATATAAACCCAGTTCATCTCTTTAGATAGGAAACACAAGCAAGCGAGATACGATTCCCAGAAGTTCCATCCACCTTGACTTCATTCCAAACCTTCTTCCTCTCTGTTTCATCTCTCCTCCAAGATCGACACCTAATAACAATAGATGACCCCCCAACCGCCGCAAGTCCTTGAAACAGCCGATCACGGTCCGGATCGAAAGCAGATTGGTAGTATTAATTCCTGTTTATCCTATCCTAATCGCTAGTGCGCAACATCTCATCCACGCTTAACGGCTGCTCGGAACATGAAACCCACACTAGAGCGGCAACCCCGAGTTTTGCTCCACCCCCTTCCTGTGCCTTTATCCTTCCTCCGATTGCGTCGTATGCATCCCTCAAGCCCAAGCCATTTGTCATTATGCTGAGATTCTCTCGCCTCCGATATAGTGTCGTTTCCTGTAGGATTATCTTGATATTGAGATATACCAGCCGGAATTTAGACAAGAGATCTGTTTGCGGAGAGTTTAGCTCTTTTTTATAGCCCCTTTGGTCCTGACCTACATTTCCGAAACGGTCTCCGGAATGCTCTTTATAATGTCCTCCAGGCTCTTGTCCATCGCGTCTTGTGTTGCATCCCCCTCAGCTTTGCTTGCAGGAGCCAAGTGATATCACCCTTGGTGGATGTAGCGGACAAACTTGTCCAGCAAGATGTCCACCTCATCCTTGACACGCAACCTTCCCGCCTGAAATATCGGAGTGCTTGGGGACTTGAGTGGGGTTTGTCCTAGTGAATAAAGCAGCCTTGTCCGACAGTCGCCCATAAATTCATCGTGAGAAGCTATTTATATGAAGGTAGGCCGTGAGGAAGAGATATTGTATAACACCTCTACAACTTCGTCGAATCCCGGTCTCCGGCCCCGTGTGACCTTCAGATCCCGAAAGGCCTTAAAGATCTGTGCTAGAATATCTTCGGGTCCACAAACAACCTGTTCTATCAGGGAACTCTTGATGCTCGTTGGAGATTGCTCCTTCGGCGTGGCGAGGTCCAAGTAGAGGATGCAACCCCAACATTTTGCCCCTCTGTCCAGTCGCATGACCTATCTATTACCAAGGCGCTAGCATCACAGATTCTTAGCATTACCTTTGCTCCATCAAGGATACAGCTTCTTAAGTAATGAGGGTCTTACCCACCCCCGCATACCCATAATAAAACAAAGCTGAACTATCTAAGTTAGCTCCCTACCCAGAACCCCATCGACACAATTCCCATACTCCTCTGCCGGTAAGAGCCAGTCTCCCACATTATCGACTCGTTGGGCTTGAAGCTCATCGTGGGGTATCCGGGGTTCCAGAGGAGATAACCATGCCAGAATCCAAGCCCTCTTATTAGCAATACCAGAGTTATTCACAGTATTAAAAGAGTGATTGTTGTTATAGAAAGGGTTGATTTTCCCCAACACGGGATTGTGACATCTCAGCATTCTGTGGTGTTTAGAAGACTTTGGATTGGTGAAGAGGGTATAGAGGGCGATACGGCGGGAACAGTGGATGGAGTGCCTGGGGCTGAGGAAAAGCCAGATCACCCTCTCTCACTCGAGTTTGTCAGCGAGCCCTTTGTCCAGTCAGATAATCCCGAGCGCCGTATCCTCAAGACTTGGAGCGACACATCAATAATAGTGGCAGCAACTAATGGCTCGCCCTACCTCTTAGACCAATGATGTCGTTTCTCGCAAGATTACTAACAAAGAAGGGAAGTTAGTAGCTCAACCGTAGATAGTAGAATGCAGGCACTCGCTTAGAACTTAGGCACGAAGTTATGTACTGCCAGGGAGATATGAGATGTAAATTCCACAACTTCGGTCCCTATTCTTCAGGAAACCAAACTAATCTAAAAGCTGGTGCATATGGGCCGGTCTGCCTAACGGACTAGTTCTAAAATTCGAGTGATAAAACTAGACTGCGGAATCTCAACAGGAATCTTTTTCCCATAGATGGTACAAAAGTATATACGCAATTTTCCACAATTATAAATTCCTGTTGCTAGCGGGTCAAAATGCGACCTTACATTGGAGGTGAGTTTCAAACTCCGCAGGAGGCCAGATGGGAGGCTACGGTTGGTTGAGGAAATCTACTTGCCCTCAAACCTGTGCACACCTCTAATAGTCAAGCTCACCTTAACGGTTGGCACCATCTCGAACTGCTAGACGGCGTTCTATAGGCAAACAGGCACTAAACCGTTAAGTAAAATAAAATACGTCAGCTGTTTGGCTAGCTTAATTCGACAGACCTCGTGTGTAACCAGTTAAAAGAATACTGTTGGCCAGGAATACGTCCTTTACAGCATTATGTCCGAGAGGCAAGCAGTCTCCAATATAGCATATCCTTTACTGCTTTTCATATGCAAGATACACGCATAATACCAAATATCCCCTTCTTTCCTGTTTGAAATGCCTGTACTTGAAGTGGTAAGGGTGTTCAAAGTTACTAGGGGTGAGTTTACATTGAAAACGGGTTTCAAAATGGGAGTCCGCCGGGGTGGGTGACTAGCCTAAAACCGTTAGGCCACCGGCATAATCATGATGGAAGGTTCACCTTTTGAGCAAGTGCTTTGAACTCTGTTATCAAGCTTTAGTTGATGTTGTCAATGCGCTTCTTCAAAGTTATTCACAATTTCTAAGCAAAGTAATCTATCACAGCACTCATAAACCAATCCTGCTTGACAAACCTTTCCAATATTGTTTCCTTTCCTGTTCATTTCCCTCCATTCCCCCTTTTAAATTTTATTCATAAGAAGGAAAATACTGTAGAGAATGGTAATGCGTGTGCAAAACACCCTACTTCACTTCTGCTCTTCTTCTCGCTTGCTAAACTCATAGTAAAGTAGGGGTATAGAGAAAAAGCATGACCAAGTTATAATGACCGTGACCGTCTCAGTCACCACTTATGCCAGCTTTTGTTCTGACATGTTCCCAGTCATTTTCTACTCTTGAGGTAGCAAGAAAATCAACATTGTAGTTCTGCGTAATCCCTCAGAAAAGGCAATCGTTCATAAAGACTCCCACTCTCCTGATCCTTTGGTGCAAATGGTGGACTCCTGTTCCCCCTTTTCTTTCACGAAAGTTCAGGGGTTTGGAAGGATGTTTCTCTTGAAAAGATGAATAGTAGATTGGACAGTCAGAGGAAAGCATGAAGGGTATAGAAATAAAAAGAAACTATAGCTAGGGCATGCCTAGTATCAACAAATTTCCAAGAATTTTGTTTTTTTTTCACATCCTTTTTCATCTGTTCTGGTTAATCTCTTCCTGTTCCTATTTTGCCTTCCCCCTCTACACACTTTGTAGATAGTATGGATTGCAGGTTGAACTGAAGAGGAAAATGACAAGACTGACTAGAAAGATCTAACTTGAGTGATTCTTGGGGGGTTACTTATAGCATATAAGGTGTTCCTAGAGTTATTTCTATCAGCTTGTTCCATAGATCAATTCTATCAATCGATATGTACATAGTGTAACAGGTAATCATAATTAAATCCTCCAACTCAACCTCAAAGTTATTGCCTTTGATTACATTTAGTACTAAGCATATATGCTGGTGTGATATGTGAGCAGTCAAATATTCCCCCTAAACTTGTATCTTTATTGCATTCGTTTTGTTTCTCAGAAAAAATGTGTATCATGTAGACATGTTCTGGTACGAGTACACAGGAGCGGGTAGTGCAAGGTCTTGTATGTTTAGTTTAATTTATATGTACGTTATGTGATATGATTTCAGGCCCACAACTTTCCCTGCATGAGCAAAAGAACATTGTCTCAAGATGTAGAGAGCCCACTTCTGGACAAATCGTGTGCACCGTTTGTGTCCTGTGCTCCCTGATCCTTTGGGCCATTTTTGCTTTTCGTCTCTGGCGCCTGGTGTGCCCGGACGCCCTGCTTTTCCTGCACAGCATCTGAGGCACTTGGTGCGTCCCTACCCACTCCTAGCACCTCCCACTTGTATCCCCCTCCTTATCCTCTCCTCTACTGGCCTCCTTCTTTCACATTGAGGTGGTGCACCTCTGGCAGCCATCTCTACCACCCTCCCACCTCTGGCGACCAAGATCTGTCCGCTTCCATCTCCTGACATCCTACAATGCTTTTTTCTTAGCCTGCATCCTACTGTCACTTCAATAATTCCCTTAGTATTCACAAGAGGCTTGGCACAGCTGCCATGGAGACGGCCTCCTCTGGCTTGCTGCCTCGCAGGAGAGCCTTATTTCCGATTAATCCTCAGCGGAATACTGGCATCCGAGTTGAAGCCCTACACTTTCTAAGATGATCTTTCCCTTAACTCACAAGTTTCAACTTGGTGGCCTATTCAATACAACATATTTAAAAGATTCTCTTAAACCTCAGCAAAAAAAAGGTTTACTCCAGAAGCATAGTGCCCACGTCAGGACAGCGTGCGTCCACCCCGTTTGTTCTGTGTATCCTGAACATCTGCTTTTGCATCCTGTGACTGCGGAACGTCCTGAATGTCCGGGCGTCCTAGGATTGCACGTCCTGTGCCTGGTGCCTCCCAATACCCTTGTTCCCGTCCTCGCGACTGAGCCCACGTGTCACGGCCTGATTCTGTCCGAATACACACCTTAGGTCTCTTGTTGTCCTGGGGTCTCTCGTGTATACCTGCAAGATTCTGGGAGCGCGATGGCCTAGATTCGTCCGGCGACACACCATAATGCTTGCAACACCCTACCGACAATGTGGGCAGACTGCTGCCCACGTCCGCACCCGGCCGGCACCCTTCGCGGACTATTAGCCTCTTGTGCACCCTGCCGGCACCCTTCGCGGACTCTTACCCTCTTCTGCACCCTGCCGGTGCCCTTCACGGACTCTTACCCTCGTCTGCTTTCACCTCCTTGATTTCTAGCATAGCCTGTATATATTTTTATATATGGCATTAAGGGTGGTCTGCTACACCCTCGTGGACAAGTTGAATCCAGGCACATGGATGGGAATTGCCATCTCACCCATCCGGCTTCAACTCGACCTCTTGAGTATTATACCCAATTCTGTAGCCTAATCTACAACATGTTTCACACAGTGGCCCTACTCTCGCGGCCGAGTTGAATCCGGGCCCCAGAGTGGCAATTGCCGTCTTAAGCATCTGGCTTCAACTCAGCCGTGTGCGTATTATAGACAATTCTGTAGCCTAATCCAGAACATGTTTCACACATCCGCCCTACTCTCGCGGCCGAGTTGAATCCTGTAACATGTGTACATGTTCCGGTAACGGTACACAGAAGCGGGCAGTGCAGGATCTCCTATGTTTAGTTGATTTATATTTGGTTTATTTGATTTGATTTCAGCTCCGCCACTTTCTCTGAGTCAGATAGGCTATGCTATCATATTGCTATGTTTAGTTTGCTTTGTTGGAAGTTTATATTTAGGATTCCGGGTATGGAAGGGTCATGTAACACTGGCGAAGGCTGAGCACTATATGTTTGTTTGTGTTTGTTTTTTTCTTTGGTCTTGCAGGATTACAGGATTCTGGTATGTGCGCAGCTACTGGTAATAATCGTGATTGCAGGAAGGCTATCGCTCATGGGTTTTGTATTTAAACCAGTCTCCTGGCTAGCAGGAGACAGCAGACTTTGACAGACCTTCAGTCTAAGAATACACTTGGTTGAACGGCAATCCCTGAGTGCCCAAGCCCAATCTGTCTTTCAACTATTATCTCTTGCCTTTGGTCTCCGGAAGCCGCCCTTAGCACCAGCGGTAGCAGGCCTATCGCCGGTCCTATTGTATTTTCGTTAGACAGGAATAAACATGTTACATTCTTTTGCCTACAGCAGGTGAAAACCCTTTGTTCTCAGGATTGGGAACAGCCTGGTAGGATTGATGACCCTTCCAGTATCTTGATAACTAGTTAGAAGCAGGAGCGGCAGGGAATGGAACTCCCGGCTGAGGTGCAACATTCACAATAGCAGAACGCAGGAGCAGAAGTGTTACCAGGTCAGGTAGGGCCAACAATCGTCCTTCAGCAGAACCTACAGACGATACTCCAGAACCAACCACACAGGAACCAACACCTGGGCCCATGCCAGGCTCAGCACATACACCAGCAAGAACCACTCACCTCCTCCAAGGAGACCTAGACAGAGATTCAGACGAAGACCACGACCTCACAGCTGAGGAACTCATACAAAGGGAAGCCCGGCAGCTTGAGGAAAGAGCAGCAGCAAGACCAGCAGCAAGAGAAGCAGTACAGCAAACCTCAGAAACTGACCGCCCACCAGAACGCCCCACTACAAGCAGGTGGCGAGCACCCAGCATTCTAGGAGGCTTTGGAAGTCAGACACCAAGTAGAGGGCCATCCCGAGAGCATAGAGAGCAACAACTACCTGGTACATTCATCTCAGACACACCAGAAAGGCCCTCAAGATCCAGGACCGTCAGAGAGCACCCTGAACGACGAGATCCACCACCTCCAGCCCCAGACCCACCAACAGGCACCATGGGAGACTCATGTCTGGCCAGGTTGTCCCCTCCTAAGCCCCCTAAGCCGTCTTTCTTTAGTGGTGAAGGAGAAGACCTCAAACCAGACAAACTCAAGTGATGGGTCAGAACAGTCAAGAAATACCTGGCGAGATCTGGACTGAATGATGACTCCCCTGGAGTGGCAGACTACTATGGCTTTTACAAAGAAGGGAAAGCGAATAACGCATTCCAGACACTAGACACAGAGGAAGAGAACCTCACCCTACCGCAGGTGACACACCGCTTTCAGCAGCTATTCGAAGCCTCTACAAACACTGATGACACCAATCACAAGTGGCAGAATGTCTGCCAGACAGCAGGTGGACAGCCAGCACGCATAACGAAGAGACCTGGAGAGCTAGCGGACTTCAAAGGGTCTCTTCCAAATGGATTAATCTCAGATTATGCACAGAAACAGCGATTCCTCGACGCTATGGACTCGAGATTACGCCCCAATATTGAGCCCCAGCTCAGACCAGAAGATACCTGGGACTAGATGGTGGCTGCAGCAGAACGCTATGACGCTACCATGAATCGAACTGGCGGCTACAAAGGCAGCGATAGCCGCCAGGCTTCTAGCAGCAAAACCCTTACACCTGTAACAATCCTATTGTTGAGCACGTATGCAACAGGCAACGACTGTCGTCTCCTGCCTAAGCTAGTCTCGCTTTTCTGCACCAAGGCGTAGGGATGTACTATCTCTTCAGATAGTACGGAACTGGCTTGCTTGTCTTGGGTGGTTCGTGAGAGGTACAATCTCTTCAGATAGTAAGATGGGGGGATTGTCGTGCTTGATAGAACTATCACAATAGTCCTATGTTCGGGCAACCTGTCTAGACTATCACAATAGTCTCCAGGTTCTTAGAGTGTAGGCTCTCGTAGAGGAGGAGTGTATGTAAAGAAAGTAAAGCGTAATCGTATTGCAATATCTTGAGTATAGAAAAGTACTTAGATGGTTGTGTGAAGATCCTATCTCTTGGTCACTTTTTTTTCTTTCTTTTTTTTTCTTTTTTTTTTGTAATCAAATCGTTATTATGTTTAAAGGTACAAAAGACTCATGCAGCGCTAGCTATGGAGATAAAAAACCTATAAGCAAACGTCATCCCGCCCGCTTCACCTCGCCATAGGAAAAATCAAACCCCCCGAGACCATAGAAGAAACCTCCCCCGCCTAGCACCTAAGACTCGCACCTCAGACACGTAGGGAAACAACTCATAGAAACGTACAGGAG
>Ga0307513_10003138_pt1 | contig 22566 bp, 28 predicted proteins | sample 15_EM_MG_FD_202174 | JGI IMG/M metagenome (GOLD analysis project Ga0307513, IMG submission 202174) | Populus trichocarpa ectomycorrhiza microbial communities from riparian zone in the Pacific Northwest, United States - 15_EM | ecosystem: Host-associated > Plants > Roots > Unclassified | place... | reverse complement strand
GAATGGCTATACTATGTGGGTGGCAGGATATGGTGGGTGGGTGGTACACGATCGCAACGCGATTAATTACACTACCTGAATGCATATGTCGTTGGCCCGAGTGCTGGGCACAGGTCCACGCGAAGGGAAGCCCGGAGTGTAGGGTCCAGGGGGTTTTGGGTCACATTGCCGGGGTTCCGGTTTGCCTGCACAAGGTGGTGTGACGTGGTGGTGTGAGGGGCTGGTGAGGGAAAGGGGTGATAATCATCGCAGCCTCAACATAATTTTTTTATTCATTATTATTTAAGGCTATAAGGAATTTGTCTTTGTTTAATTTCACTGTATTAATTTTTTTATTAGATTAGAAAAATTTACTATATTACAATTACAAAAGGGTTTTATCCCTTACTTCTTATTAATATTACAAATTTAAATATTAAAATTTAAATAAATATTAGGGTTGTATATTAAATATTTATATATTAATTCTGGAATCCACCCAATGCGACCATCGATCGGACTATCACGTTGGAGGGTGGCCTGAGAGCTGCCGTGGAGAAGGATGGCTCACCTTACAAGGCGTGCACCGACTGCTTGGAGATTTTCGAGGCTGTCGGGTGTAGAAGTGCATAAAATGACCGGACCAGGATTCGAACCCGGGATTCCCCCATTCTAGAGGGGTGCTTTAACCGCTAAGCTACCCAGCCAGTAGGTGACGTGGAGACACAACTCAACACCAGAGGCGAGTTTGGTAGTAAACATACTGCGTTGGTGTTTATGTCGTTTTCATTTCTGACGCTTTGCCAAGTACGGCCTCTGTTTATTGCTGCATTCGCGCTCCAAGAATCTAGCTGCAACTCTACTACCATGGGTCAAGGTGGAGAGGCCGGAATGGTGCAAATCAGCCCTGTAATTCCGATACTATCATCGTTGAGGCGCAGCGGTGTTATAATATCGAGTGAGACTACAGGTAGATATAAGTATGTGGCACTACATAGTGGAAGACAACATTACCGGTTAGCCCTCCCCGTCCTGGAAGGTGACGAGACTTGGAGCGAACGAGGGAGACGATCGTTCAGCCTCCTGATCTCAGCCATGATCTGCTCGTAGCACAGGTCCACAGTGTGCCCCACCTTCTTGCAACCAGTGCAGTGAGGACGGGCCGAGTTGTGGCTGGGACGACCGAGACGGTCAGCGAAAGCACTCTCGAACGTAGGCGCAATGTATGCAGAGGTGGTGGGTGTAGGTGGCGCCGTGAGTTGGTCATAGTGATTGCGAATGGCGACAGTAGCTTGGAACGACGTGACCGTATCGGGGTCCGGATGTATCGTGTAGAACTTGCTAATGACAGACTTCCAGCTCGGATCTTCCTTCGGGAGGTTCTCGAGCATCCAGTGTGCCACCTCCGAGTCGGGAAGCGCCTTCCCGACGCGAGCGAGCTGCTCGTTCGTGACGGCAAAGTGCTGGAGATATTCCTCAATCGGGCCACCAATGTACGGATGGTTGTATATAAGTTGCTTGGTATTGTGCGCAGCCAACCCAAGGTTCTGCGTCCTGAGTTTGCTTCGGATGGTGTCCCAAACGTCTTTGGGCGTCGAGCATCGGAGGACATACGTCAGATACTGGCCACGGAGTGTACCCTTGATGACACCCATAGCCATACTATCCTTGATCCTCCAATCGTCATATTCGATCTCCCGCTTGGCAACGGCAGCGTCGTGAGCTGCGACCGAAGTAGGGATGAGGGAATCGGCAGCGGAGAGAGCGGCCGGGGGGTTTGGCGCAAGATAACGCGGCCATCCCTCGACGTACTGGGCGATCTGTTTACGCTGCAGGTACGCCATGACCTGCTCTTGCCATTCGACCACGTTGTCCTCCGCAAGCCACGGAAGGCCATTCGGGGCGTTAGATGAAAAGGAGGACATGGATCGGAAAGGATAGTCGTGTACAGGGTGGTCTAGAGGATAGTGGCGATGTGTAGAAAAGGCTGGACGGCCAACGAAAAAGGAGTAAAGGAGATAGGAGGACAGGCCGGGACACGGCTGACAACGACGAAGAGGACGATGGAGAGGAATTGCAACCTGCCAACGCGGCTGGAGCTGAACCTTCCGATGATAATAGCGGCGGGGACAACGCGCGCGGGCTCAATAACCTGTTATAATATCGAGTGAGACTCGGGGGCAGCGGACGCTAACCAACGAGGTAAACAAAACCAAACAAGGTGGGCCTGACACAACACACAACAAACCGAACGTGCACTAATTACCGCTCAACAAGCGGCTCACCACACACGAACAGGACAAGCGTGCCAACGCGCCTAACGGTAATTGTCTGGATGTATGGTACAACGTCCAGACTGCTACCTCTTATTTCGCCAATGTCATCAAAGCAAACAGTGGTAATGTCTTCGAGGCAGTCGGTCGATACAATGGTTGGAACAGAGGCATGTCCTCACTTGGGGTATAAACGGAGACTGCCGCCGTTGCTAACGGAACTTGGACTAGTAAGTCGTACTCGTGACACCGTTCAAAGGGTGCTGATGCTGTATCGCCCAACCTTCAGCAATTCTTCAACGGATGGTTACAAGGTCGCAGCGCCTATTCTAGCCCACGGCTGGGCACCTTTTCAATATTGATAAATGCAGTTCATGATTCACGCAATCTTACGACCCTACATGATATCCAGGTTTATTTCCGCCAACACCATCGTATCAATTTTCTATTTTTTCTCATTCATGAGTATTGAGTGTTTCATGCTGTAGCTGGAGGCCTCTCATATTCGCCATGTGGTTGGTCTGTATTGTGATCTTACAAACGAGTTAGCGGGAATCGCGAGGAGTGCTCATACCGCTGTCGTGTTGGATCTGCCGAAGTGATTGCTCGCGGCTGGGTGAATGAAGAGTGCCGTTCGTGTCCTTCCTGCCCGACATGATGTTCCCAACCACACCACCCAGATGCTGTCACGGCAATCAGTACGTACCTAGATCGAATGAGCATAATCCTATTGGATCAATTCACTGTTTCCGACCTTGGCAAGCGCCGCTGATCTTAAACCTGTCCTGTCGTACTGCTTGAGTGAACTCGAAGTAGTTCACCTGTATCAAAGCATGTTTAGTCATGCGTCATGAAATGATGGTCGATCGAGGTATCTAGCTAGGTGGAAGTCGTTCCGGTGAGGCCGGTTGTTCTGCCATATAGGCCTTCACCTCCTCGAACGGTATTGCCTGGTAAGGGGCAGACAGTTTGGAGTATCCAGCGGCTTCCGTAGCATTTATATATAGCAACTACCAAGAACCGAGCCAACTATGGCCTGGATGTGCATGGATATGTCCAGGCACCGTTGACGCTACACTGTGATGGCCACTATAACCGAGAGAGAACCTCGACAGTCTGCGTCTCGTCGAACCGCATTCGCCATTGGACACCCCTATGTTTGCTTAGCACGGGGTTATTAAAATAAATGCTAAGAAAGAGCCATGTTGCGTGGTATAAGAATGTAGGAGACGAGAGCCACTGCCCTTAATATCCACAGAGGAGTATTGGAGGATTACATCCTGCCAGCGTGAGAATGTTTAGGCGTTGGAACCCACGGGCGCCCAACTGTATACCATTGACGGAAATTATGCCTGGTCGACAGAATAAATTTGACCAACTTTCATCTCCGTGTTTGTGCGGTGCCAACAAAGGAACTAGATTTGATCACTCCTCTTGCCACCTTTCTCTAACGTTTGCCTCCGTCACACATAATGGCCCCTCGTACTCGTCCGAAGTAAAAAAAGGCTTTTCTTTACATCTATTGACTAATCATCTCTGACAGACGCGCGACTGTCACCAAAACGGTTTCCCAGCCAGCTACATCCACTAAGAAAGCGAGAACTTCTTCCAAGGCAAAATCACTTGTATATCTCCCTTTATCGGGAGCTCTCATTGAGCTCACACCTCCCCTGCAGGTTGTCAACCAGAATCCGTACTATTTGCCCACGGAGAGCGAAATCGCGAGCGTCAAGCTTATTATTCAAAGCGAGGAAGCCGCCCTTCAGAAGGTAGAAGACGCCCTCACCCGTGGCAAAGAGGCATTTGTTGCGTCTATCATAGAAGCGGCGGCGGAAGACGCGGCGATTAGGGAACGCTACGATGCTCAGGCGCAGCAAATTACTGCAGAATAGAATCGGAAACAAGCAGAGCTAGAGACGCAGGTGAAGGAGATAGAGGCGCGCGTTAAGCCCCAACGCGAATTCCTCGCCCCGGTGAAATGGCTGCCTTCCGAGGTACTTAGCGAGATTTTCACGATTCACGTCGATTGCGGTGGTACTCCCTGGACGCTCCTGCGTGTTTATCGTCTCTGGAAAGCTGTGACCTCCTCTACTCCACACATCTGGAGATATATACAAATCATCGCTCACGAGGACTCCTCCTTCCAGATGTGCCTCACAAATGCACACTTTGAGAGGGCACTATCTCGCACTGGCACTGCACCTCTTAGCATTTCCATGGCCCGGTCTTCCCACGTCGAAGACCTGGCAGCAGATTCGGATAGACTTTACGCTTTGTCTGGCACGCTCACAAAAGTCTTGAATCGCTGCGATACAATAGAGCTGAAGGAAACGCGCGTGCCATTTTCAACCGAGTGTCAAGAGCTATTCGCAACCCTCCAGTTTCCTATATCATTCCCACTGAGGTGTCTTCGCGCGGGACTTGAATGGGAGCGCACAGGCATAGCTCAGAAGCTTCTTATAACTTCTAATCACGAATGCAGCGCCCTTCGAGAGCTCTCGATAGGGGCAACTAGCGGCAATCGTTCTCTGGTTGACTGGTTGGCCAATCACCGAATTCTACTCAACTGACTGACCTCCGCCACCGGTTTCGAGGTCCCAACAGATGTCTTCCCCTCAATGCACTGCCTCTCCTACTTCTCTCAATCGAACTGCTCTCGCATCCCTCCTCAAGCGTCTAGTGTCTTTAATCTGCTACAGGAAGCCCAGTTCCTCTCTGCGAGTCTTGAAGCGCTCGGTTCCTATCAATTCGGCAATCTCAGAAAGCTTATCCTTCGTCAAAGCACCATGCCCGATACTAAATTCAAAATTCAAATTCCTGTCCTCGACATTCTAATTTTTGTGGGCACGTCGTGGCTCCCCATTCTCAAGCTCGATTGCCCCTTGATGTCTCACCTAGAGTTGGAAGGGGGCTCTTTTTAAGGGCCCAGTCTAACAAGGAAGTGAACCAAATTTGGGCCCCAGGACGACAATTTGCCCCTCTCAAATTCCCGAAGATCGATATGGCAATGAGCGACGCGGTCCTCATCACGATTCTGAAGAGATCGATGGCGCGTGAACTCCTCTTTTTAACAATCAGAGGATGTCCAGGGGATACGTTCTTCAACGGCTTCCTCAAAAATTCTCATCGCTTGGGATTTCTACCGAACCTTCGCACCCTAATCCTGCAATGCGACCAAAGCAATTAGAAGGAGGAGAGTGTCCACGTAAGACTTAGAACTGGGTTACAGCGCGTCGTTCGCTCGTGTCAACGGACTTTCCCACTTCGGAGCGCTATCTTACAGGTTACAAAGTGGGAGCGGGATAGAGTTTCAACGTTGAATAATGAAGAGTTTGTAGTTTGCGGAGAAGAGCAATGAGGTTGCCGTCCCTTTGGCTTTCTCCTTCTCCCATAAACATCTCCTTCTATTTTTGTGTAGCTGATATCCTTGATGCATGTTTACATAGAGGAAAGGTACCAATGACCTTCTATTCACAGTCACCTACTCTCTGCCTGTTGGCGGTACGCACTATTGTAGCGGTGCAGGGCGTCCAGCAGCTTTGGCACGACCTTTTCTATATTACCACCAAGGCTGTCCGGTAATGCCAACGTCCTATCTTCGACCTGGCTAGCAGGCGACCACCGAACAGGACAGGGCCTAGGCTCGGAATTCCAAAATTCTACGCTCGACCTCGGGACGGAAATGTCTCATCAAACTTTGTATGGGCCAAGCGGCGGCATCTCCAAGCGCACAAATCGTTCGTCCTTCGACTTGTTTTCTGCGGGAGAGTGAGGTCGGTAGGAATGAACTAAATGAAAGTGGTCACATACGTGATCTCCAAAAACATGTCAATCTCCCGCTGGTGACCACAGCCTATGTAGATTTGCTGTGCAGGGTCATGATATCTATAAAAGCGTGACCCTGCACAGTAAATTGATATCCTGATTCACTTTACCCACTCAAACCATTTTCTGGCTTACTAGCCTAACTAGCTCGTCCTTAGCAAGCCTACCTGAAATATGAGGTAAGGAGTACACTGAGCAATAGGCAATATGACGGAAAATGCGCTCTAAGTACGAATGGATGAGAACTCCTTGTCCTATTATCATCTACAAGGACACTAGTTAAGTACTAAACAGCGTATCAAGTCTATGTGAAATACGGATGGGAACCAATGCTGACACAGGGCCTTGGTTTGCAAACCTGCATATGACTGGTGCTCGGTAGTCAGTGCCCATTTCCAATAATATAGCTCAGGGATATCCATATGTAACGACGAGAACACCATATTCCGACACAATAGGCAGTACAAATAAGATCGATAAGCTATTGCCATGCTTCGTATATCATCCACCTCAACCTATACCTTTTATCTTCTATAAGTATTATATAGATCGACTACTTGTCTGAGGTATAAGAACCTAAGATATATATCATCAATTACATAAGATACTACAGCCCTATTTCCTGAAAAGCGTATATACTCTAATTAAAATGAGGTATAGACGTGAGACTGAAATAATAGTCTCTAGATTTAGACCCAGGCTACTAGACAGTTACGTATAACCGTTGTACATAAACCGCTAACACGTAGCACAACGTCGCTCTATTGCACTTTACACTTCGTAACCCATTGTGAATCGGCGCGTATGAGCATGCCAGAGTTAGGGTGAGGCTTGCTCCGCTTGTGTGATGGCCGCGTGGCGATGGCCGCGTGATGTGCTGCGGGGCCATACAACTTGGATGATGAACATGATGAACCGCTTCGTGGAGGGCCGTGGTCACCAGTGGGGGATTGACATACTGTTGGAGATCACGTACAGTGACCACTTTCACTTATTTCATTCCTACCAACCTAACTCTCACGTAGAAAACAAGTCGAAGGGCGAACGATTTGTGCGCTTGGAGATGCCGCCGCTTGGCCCATACAAGGTTTGATGAGGCATTTCCGTCCCGAGGTCGAGCGTAGAATTTTGGAATTCCGAGCTTAGAACGGCCCTGTCCTATTTGGTGGTCGCTTGCTGAGCCAGGTCGAAGATAGGACGTTGGCATTACCGAACAACCTTGGTGGCAGCATGGAAAAAGTCGTGCCAAAGCGGCTGGAGCACCCTGCACCTCTGCAGTAGAGCGCCCCGCCAACAAGTATGACTCTGAATAGAAGGTGATTGGTACATTTCCTCTATGTAAACGTGCATCAAGGATATCAGCTACACAAAAATAGAAGGAGATGTTTAAGGGAGAAGGAGAAAACCAAAGGGACGACAACCTCATTGCTCATCCTCGCAAACCACAAACTCTTCTTTATTAAACCGTAAAACACTATGCCACCCCCGCTCTATATCCTGTAAAATAGCGCTCCGAAGTGGGGTTGACTGTTGACGCGAGCGAACGACGCGCTGTAACCCAGTTCTAAGTCCTACGAGGACGCTCTCCGACCTCGAAAAGTCTTGGTCGCATTGCAGGATTAGGGTGCGAAGGCCCGGTAGAAACCCCAAGCGACGAGTATTTTTGACGAGCAAGCTGTTGAAGAACGTATCCCCTGGACCTCCTGCCTTCATCGTGCCTCCAAGTGTTATGAACAGGTGTTCAAGCGCCACCGATTTTTTCAGAATCGTGATGAGAACCGTGTCGCTCATTACCAGGTTGATCTTCAGGAATTTGAGATGGGCAAACCGCTCTCCTGGGCCCCAAATTTGGTCCACTTCCTTTTTAGACTCGGTCTTACGCCAGCAGCCCCCTTCCAGCTCTAGGTGAGACACCAAGGGGCAATCGAGCTTGAGAATGGGGAGCCACGACCAGTTCTCAAAAATGAGAGTGTCGAGGATAGGAATTTTGATTATAGTATCGGGCATGGTGCATTGACGAATGACAAGCTTTCTGAGATTGCCGAATTGATAGGTGCCGAGCGCTTCAACAGTCGCAGACTGGAACTGGGCTTCCTGTAGCAGATTAAAGATACTAGACGCTTGAGGAAGGATGAGAGAGCGGCATGATTGAGAGAAGTAGGAGAGGCACTGCATTAAGGCGAAGACATCTGTTGGGACCTCGAAACCGTCGGTGGAGAAGGAGGTCAGTCGGTTGAGAAGAATTCGGTGATTGGCCAGACAGTCAACCAGAGAACGATTGCCGTCAGCTGCTATCGAGAGCTCTCGAAGGGCGCTGCTTTCGTGATTGGAAGTTATAAAAATCTTCTGGACTATACCTGAGCGCTCCCATCCAGGTCCCACGCGAAGACACTTCAGTGAGAATGGCATAGGAAACTGGAGGGTTGCGAATAGCTTTTGACACTTGGTTGAAAATGGCGTGCGCGTTTCCTTCAGCTCTATTGTATCGCAGCGATTCAAGACCTTTGTGAGCGTATCAAACAAAGCGTAAAGTCTATCCGAATCTGCTGTCATGTCTTTGACGTGCCAACGCCGGGCGATGGAAATGCAAAGAGGTGCAGCGCCAGTGCGAGATAGAGCCCTCCCGAAGTCTGCATTTGTGAAGCACATCTGGAAGGAGGTTCCAGAATCAAATCGCCGTTGGTCCTCATAAGCGGTGATTTGGATGTACCTCCAGATGCGTGGAGTAGAGGAGGTCACAGCTTTCCAGAGACGACAGACACGCAGGAGCATCCAGGGAGTATCACCGCAGTCGACGTGAATAGTGAAAATCTCGCTAAGCACCTCGGAAGGCAGCCATTTCACTGGGGCGAGGAATTCGTGTTGGCGCTTTAGGCGCGCCTCTATCTCCTTCACCTGCGTCTGTAGCTCTGCTTGTTTCCGATTCCATTCTGCGGTCATTTGCTGCACCCGAGCATTATAGCGTTCCCTAATGGCCACGACTTCCGCCGCCGCCGCAATTTCCGCTGCCTCGAGTCTCTCCGCTTCTATGATAGACGCATCAAATGCCTCTTTGCCGCTGGTGAAGGTGTCTTCTACCTTCTGAAGGGCGGCTTTCTCGCTTTGAATAATCAGTTTGACGTTCACGATTTCGCCCTCCGTGGGCAAATGGTACGGATTCTGGTTGACAACCTACAGGGGAGGTGTGAGCTCAATGAGAGCTTCCAATAAGGAGAAATATACAAGTAATTTTGCCTTGGGCGACGTTCTCGCTCTGGATGCGGCTGGCTGGGAAACCGGTTTGGTGACAGCCGCGCGTCTGTCAGAGGTGGTTAGTCAGTGAATTTAAATAAAGGCTTTGCTTACTTTGGGCGAGTACGAGGGGCCATTATGCGTGAGGGTGGCAAACGTTAGCGAAGGGAGGTGGCAACTCGGCGGCCTAAGGTTGTCATCGTCGGTGCTCACTCCTTTTCAGCGTTTTTGGGACGATTTCGTGTAACCCCCTCACTACTTCATATTCACAATCTGGGTTACGCTTAAATACAAATGGGAATGGCTATGAGCGTCCGTGGCAGAGCAGTACACTGGTCATGAAACAATCAAACGAGTGCACAGGAGGTTGTGCCACCCCGCCTCCTACAATCGGACTTGATAATCGGGCACGGGCTCCGATGATCTCCACCTCCTACAATCGGAGTTAGTAATCGGGCACCGCCCGATGATCAGGGCATGGAAGACGATCAGAATGGCGATTCCCAACACTCCTGGAATTACCGATAAAGCATATGCTGTCTAGTAATCCTTTAGACACTTATCAACTCCAATATTCTTGTCCTTGTTCTTGCTCTGTTCGGAGTAAGTTCACTCGACCTGCTAGGAGAGACTCGGGACCGTTAGGCCATCCTTGACCGTTCGATGCCACACTCATGTCAGATGGCCCAGGCCTTCGCTATTTTAAAGTCGCGTTCGCCGCAGGCTGTTAATATCCAACCTTTGTTGCAGCTGTATCTCAATAGTAAAGTCACGGAGTTACCAACCTTGTTTCAATATGTATCCCACCACAAATGGGCTTCATAGTGCTGCGGGTATCTCACTGGCTTCCACTGCTCCTAATTTCTCCTTCAACCACCTCCATGTCTCGACGGATTTTTGAGGCGACTGCGGCCGTCGTGCTTCTCTTCGCTGAAACAAGTACCGCCCATGCTGCTCCTGCGAACATAACGGTGGAGAAAATAGATCCTACATATGGCTTCCCGTAAGGTTCCACTACGATCCGAGGACTTAATCTTGGGTGAGTGTCTTCATCCTGCATGAGGCCGAGTTCTCAACTATTTGCAGGGGGGGCTCGTGCTTAATGTATGTCGCTCAGTTTTACACATTCAGTCGGTTGTGGTGACTTCTGGGGTTACATTCATGTGTATCTCTCCAGATGTGGATAATGCCGAGCTTATTCGACGGACCGAATAGCCTCGCTGTTGTCGACGAGTGGACATTCCGCCAGTATGTAGCCGTCACCCCTTTCCCTTCCACCGGCCCTGTAACCTGGATTCTAGGTATCAAGGTTACGACACCGCACATTCCGCACTAATGGACCACTGGAACACATAGATCACCGAAAATGACTTTTGACGATAAAAGCTGCTGGGTTGAACCACGTTCGGCTCATCATCGGTTATTTGGCTTTCGACATTTCCCGAGGTCAGTGGGACGCAGTGACGGACTAGTACTGACACCAGGGACAGGCGAGCTCTATCGCAAAGGCCAGGTAGAATATCTAAACCGGTGAGGCTCATTACCTGTAGCGATGAGCGCTTTACTTAGAATCCGGCTTGCGCGGTTCAATGGTTTGGTTTCACCAATGTAAGGTGAAGAGAGCTCACGTGATATGAAAACTCCCAGGAATACTGGTATCAAAGGACATCATTGACCTCCAAGAGCTCAGTGCATCTATCCAGGCATTTGGGATTAGAAGTATTCAAGAGGCTTTGGGATCAACACGAACATGAGCAATAACGTCACGTCCGCCTTCCGGTAACCCCGTATATACCACTCAATGAAATTGACGCTGGCGCGCCAGGCGATAAGAAATATTCACAGGAAACCCATAAGTCGTGTTACACTCCCACATATACGAGTCCTTGCGAAGCACAAGGATAACGGAGGTGAACGACGGAGGAATGGAAGTTCAGACAAATTAAAGGAAGTAAAGCCATCAGACATTTGACAGTCCATTCGAAAAATCCAACACCAATCCTCGATCTCAAGGCCGAATGTAAGGGTTAGGTTCCCACCTATCCACGGGCGAATCAGGCTCCTCGGGGACGGATATCCCCATAGGAACGACCGAGGCATATGGATCCACAAAGGACCACTGGTCTCCAACGCTTTCCTCTTGTTCTTCCACCGATATACTCAGCACAGAATGTACGACCGGTCGTACAACCGGCTGCCTTCTACTGGTGACACGGTTCAAACTCTTGACTTGTCCCACCGTGTGGTCTCCTCCTGCATGCTCAACCCCATCGTGGGTTCTCGCAGTCGTGGTGGCAGTCTTCCATGCAGCGTCTAGATCGGCGTTGGCGCCTACAACTGGGTCCTCCTTCTGCGCCCATGGATATTCGATGTTTACGTTTCCTTGCGGACGGCGATGCGCGACCACGCCAGGCGATCGTAATGTCTGATCCTGTTCTTGCTCCCAGATTTTCCGATCCTCGAGCGCCCTGGGTGTGGCACCGCCAGAGTCAGGGATTGTGACACCCTTCCTCTCCGTCTCCTTGTCCAAATGAGCTTCCATTTCGAAGGCGCGGTCCATAGGTCGATCTTCAGACAGGGATACAGCGTATCCCGGATCGTAGACCGAGTCGATAGCATCACGGTAGGACATGCCCGTAGGCGGTGTCGAGGGAGCCATTGATGTTCCCATCGTTTGAGCAGCAGTGGAGACTGAAACGCCAGCAGCACTGTTCTTCGCACGAAGAGCGGCCCCTGTACTGGGCGGAATACCATTCGGTGTCCAGTTCTTCTTAGATTGTTGGCGGCTCAGGGCCCTACGCTGGTCCTCTGTTGAAGATCTCGGAATCGATGGTGGCTGCGTGGGAAGTGGCATGGGACTGGTGACATACTGGGCGACCAGACCTGGAGATGCGACCGGTGCAGGTTTTCGCCGAGTGCTGTTAGAGCGCCTGCTAGACTGCTTGCTCTTTCCGGAAGACGAACGATCAAGGACTGGAGCGTGTCCAACTTCTTCATGCCCGTTCTGTGACCCCTGCTCCGGCTCCAGCGTCACATGTTCCCCAGTGGACCCAACGGAGTCATCAGGCGGACTCGGGAATTTATTGGCGAGGGCGCGAACTTCAGCTATGGGATCGAAGCCCACAGTAGCCACCGAACCGTGATCCGCCCGTCTCCGGACCTGCGTTGAAGCTCGGCGAAGGCGAAGAGGTCGGAGGGATTGTGTGTCTGCGTCATCAAACGGATTGGGGATGGGCTGAGCGTAGGCACTCCTCGCCCTACGCTTGACGGCATCTTTCTTGACGCTCTCTACGGTCGTGCTCTCTACAGTGATGCTCTCTGCAGGAGTGGACGGTTCGGTGTCGGTCGGCGTGACATCCTTTAGCGCCGAAAGCACAGTCCCTGGGCTGGGCATATGAAGCGCTGAGAGCCTCAACACGAGTGTTGGTGCGCGAAGGCCATCATAGTGTAATGTGACCCGAGCTTGCTCGTCTGGCCGCGGCTGAACGCGTGCTGGTCGTGGACGTGCAATTGGAATGAAGTCGGTGAGGACATCGTCATCGGCAGAGACGATGATGGGCGCAGGGGTGTATGACCTCTTGTCCTCGTGACCGCCTGCGCTCGGGCGGGAGTCTATTTTCCCCAGGTTGGAAGGAGGCAGTGCTGGTTTCACCTTTGTGGCGTCTTGGAGATTACGCGCAGTAGGGGACTGTCGCCCAAAAGTCGAGAGAGGGGGGCTGTTGACACGATCGCGCACAGAGTCCATTAGAGGTATTCGACGAGGCGGAAGACCCTCAATTGAATCAAGGCTAGCAGCCCTGAAGAGCGTGAAACCATCCAGTTGGTCCATCCTGTGGGTCGGATGAGTCAAATTATTGGCCAGGAGTGTAGCTCCTTACCCTTTCATGATCCCGATGAGAAGAAAGGTTCTACCCAGCAATCGACACAAACGTCGAGCAAACACTAGTTCCCACCCATTGGGGATGAACGCCAGTAGTGTTTCGATGGCACCCAACTTGACCCCTACAGCCAGCCAACCAGTGCCCTTGATGGTCAAAGCGTTTTTGTTTGGTCTACGGCTGAGAGACTCGTCGCGTTCCATGAAGAAATGACGAGAGAGACGGAACCCTGTCAAGAAAAACGTGCTGGCTTGATAGATGATGAAGACCGCCAACGCAATGCTATTGAGAAGGCTCCATACTACCCTGGCCCGATCATTTGTGAAGTCGGCTTGAAAGCGGTACGCCGTATTAGTAGAGGATGTTTCTACTAACAGTGTAAGGATGTAACACGACAAAGGTGAATGACAACTTACGGTAGGAGAAGCCAAGCAAAGCAGCGACTTCAGTTGAAATGGCAACGATAGGAATACAAAGTAAGAGAACCGCCGCCAAGCTGCTGCGATACCGTATTGGAAGGATGGGAAGCAAGTCTCCCTTTGCGTATGAGAGGAGGAAAATCATGAAAAGGAGTATGGGCACAGCTGATGCCCCTGCAAGGATACGGTCGTAAACTTCGAAAGCGAAAAGAGAAGGAAAAGAACTCCTGTTTAGTCGAGGGACGAACTCGGCGATATTGAGGAGAGCGAAAAGCCATGAATCGGAAATAAGGAACCAAGGTGTCCTACCCAAAAAAAAAGAAGCTTGTCAGTAAGGGTTCCATCTTGCGGGTCACACTCAGGTAGAAAGTGGTGGTGTGTAGTGGCGCTCACTCCCTACAAATCGACTGATGCCTCCCAGAAATCGAGAGAGCAAGACAAACCCCAGTAGGGAATGGAGCACAACAGACGAAAGACGCGATATCCCGTCGCGGAAGGCGCTCCCCTTAGCTGTGCAACGCCTCTATCCCCGAGAATGAAGACGTAGCGCTCACCTTCCACGGCCTCGTTGGCTCCAGATGAGTATAGAAAGACAGAGGGCTTCAATACATGGCGGAACAAGGAGGCCGACAGCTTGAAGGTTGGAAACACCGAAGCATCTGGTGGCAAGCGGAAGCGAGAGGCAGACGCCGTTGTTCATCTACCACCAACACCGAGCTCCTGCAGGGTAAAAAGATATTCGCCGGGTGCCAATACAGGTGGTTGTGTTTGAGGATAATTGAAGGGTGAAACTTGATGGAAAATTCGATGGCAATATAAGATGCGTTTTGTTCCCGTCCATGAAACGACAAAAGGAGTGGAAAGCAGGCTCAGCCTGCAGAGATGGGACGGCGCTGGTGCCCTTGCTAAAAGGCCGTCGTTACTGGTAATGTCAAGTGTGGTCAAGTCCAAGTGACGCGGTGACCGCCCTGGGAAACGCCTTGACAACAAGATCAGCACAAAGACAGACAGCCCACATACAAAGACAAAGACAGTCTCTTCTGAACCCCTGCCAGACCGTGTTCTCTGCCACGGCGACGCGGTGCTCAACTAACCTTAACTGGGCAATGGGAATAGAGAATCCAAGGAACCAGTTTGGCTTCTAGTTCACGCGTTACGAGGTCCTTATTCCTTGCACCTATTCCGTAAGTCCCTTTCGACCAAAACCTAGTAGCAGCAGTGCTTCATTGGCATCTGCATAGGATCACAAATCCATGTCTTTATCCGGCACAACAATCACGACGGATTAATTGCCGTCGTCGTGCTCCATGACTGCCATTGGTCAGTGGCGACCGTGGATCGCGACCATGTTAAGGCGAATGTCGTCGGCATGGTCTCTGGAGTCAGGCTAGACGAGTTAGCAGGCAAATCAATTCTACCCAAGGGTGTGCGTGACACTTACGTGAAAAATGGAACGCAGCCATGTTTCCGGGCAAACGAACTCACGAGGAAACCTCGCTGCTACAAGATTGCAAAGTGATCTTACATGAAAGCGAATCACAGTAAGAATGTCCGAAAGAAGTGAGGATCAATCCCTCGCTTCTACAAATTGACTGGAGCAGATTAGAGCAAGCGATGAGTGAGCAAGTCGTATATTTTTCCTATTCCTCAAATGACGACGAGACAACGGTTGCTTCAATATTCAGTCAGTTTTATCTTGCCACCCTACATGTGGCCAATGAGTAACACGACCGTTCTAAACGTCACTTGAGTACACTGACAGTTTGACACCCGTCGGATGTACTGGTGATCTTCTTTCTGTCTGAGGCATTTCCAAGATTTGCTGCCAGTTTGTGAAGCATGCACCTAACCTCCCCCCGCCGGAGTTCCCTGCAGAAAGACAATCTGGTCAGCGCATTGCATTCATATCAAGTGCCTATGTACAACCAGCCAAGGTTGTCCGGAAAAAGACACTGTGGCTTTGATAACCGCAGGCGCACTATTGTTGACGGCTTCGTATGACAAACCCAACGGCGCAAACCAGCTGGAGATCCCACACCGACCGGGCCCGGCTGTCTCCTTGGCTTCAGCATTGCCACTTTATTATTTATAAACGATCCATTCCGGCTCATCAAGACAGGGAACGGAGAGCAGATCAACCGAGGCTATGTTGAAACTCGAGGGTGGGAAGTCAGATCCCGGAACCGCCCACAGGCCTATAAGGAGGCCATCTTCACCTCTAGGTGGTCCTCAGCTGTGCTCCCGCCAAGGTATGCCCAGCGCTATCTAACATCATACGCCGTTTCTTACTGTATCTCATTCTAGCAAACGTTTTTTTCGCTTTCTTCACCCAGGTGGTTTTTTTTTAATATATATTTTTCGACGATACATCAACGTTTTATCCTATCTCGATAACTACGATGTTCCTCAAGGTCGCTATTGCCGCTATCTTCGTCTCGCTCCTCGTTGTCGCCAGCGCTTTCCCTATCCCACCAGCTCCCACCGGTCTCAAGGTCACCCCACAAATCGTCCTTGGAGCTGCCCCCGGTTCCGCCTCATGCGATGGAAGCTCATCCTGCAGGACTGCTGAACAGGCCGCTCCCTTCATCCAAGCTGCATTCAAGAAATTCGGCTTCAAAACCCCTGGCGAGCAGGCTGCTATCCTCGCTCTCATGGCCTTCGAGAGTGGTGACTTCAAGTTCGATGTGAATGTATTCCCCGGTCGCCCCGGCCAAGGCAGTGCGTACCCTGATATCAATCTTATCGGATCCTGCTGATGCCATCTCTAGCGAGAAACATGATGACTTTTCCCTTCATCGCCAAGTATGCACTGGAGACGCCAGGAGTCGCCCGCCGGGTAGCCACCACCGCCCCTGAGATCAACGCAAACACGACCTTCGATCAACTCAACCAGGTACCAGCACCCACTATGAACGCCGTCCGTGCTCTCGTCCTTCGCGATCGCCTTTCCTTCGCCTCGGCTGCCTGGTTCCTCCGCACAAAGTGTACACCCGACATTGCCACCAGTCTTACTAGTGCCACGGCCGACGCCTGGAGTAAGTACATGACCATCTGCGTCGGTACTAGCGATGCGCCGGAGAGGCTCGAGGGTTACCGGAAAGCTCTCCGCGCTTATGGTCTCTGAGCCTCTTCATGATCACTTCTCTATCATGGGTTCCAGTTCTGGTTTGCATAAGTGGTTATTAATGTATTACGAATGTACCACCCGCTTTGGTGTGAATGATACACGTCTGTTTGGAAGTACTGTTGTGGACAACAAGGAGGCTCGATCACTGGAACCGGAAGAGAGCCTTTGATTGAAATCACCCCCATTGGGTAAGAAATTTATCACTTCGCTTTCAGAGCCAAGCACTGCACAATGAGTGGTAGGACCTCTATTTTGGATATTGGCTACTGCAAGACCCAGCGGAGCCCACCTGTGCCTGCGCCCTCCAAAGTTGGTGATGAGATCTGCGATGACGGGTGTATCTAGCACTAGCCGACAGCACAGGGGGCTCAACCGTGGTTACGAACACTACACCCTTAAATGAACAAACTACACGGTCACATGTGTATGCATCCTAGCAGCGTCTAACCACAAGAATTTCAAGAATTTCAAATCCTAACAGGGTTCAGGCGCATCCGTAGTTACAGTGTGTACTGTATACCATATACAGCTGTTGTGAGTGTACTTAGAATGTTTCCTATCTTGTAGTGAATATTCCACCCTTCAATTTCCCGCAGGTAGACATGTATCACTAATAGGATATTAGTGGCTTGGAAACCAGCCGAGCACTCAGGAATAGTGTAGACCATGGAATGAAAGTGCCATCTAGAATGAGGTTATTGTCTTCAGGTACCGATACGTCACCCCGCCTCGCAACTCAAAGGTGGTCCTGCGGACATTGCGGTTCGTCAATACTCGGACTGGGTTCAATGACCAAACCGATGGAAATTCTGATTTCACTACAATGGGACCAGATTGCACCTCCACGTGTACCATTGCACCTCGATCTACATAATTAATCAAGGGTTTCCAAGTCACGATCGAAGCCGGGCTTTAGGCAATCTTCTCCACTTTGCATGTCTGGAGGTCAGACTACGCTGCCCAGTGTTTCCACCTTTTCACTTTATGCGTAGCTTGAATTTGGAGGCCGAAGTGAAGGTCAGTACTGAGCTTGAAGACCTGATTCGCGGTCTTGGAATGCCATGCTGCAGGACGATCCTCGAGTGTGACGTGGGCAATGAGAAATGAACTATCGTGAGTAGGGGGTTCACCATCGTTGGTTATGCGGCGATCGAAAAGTGCACATGGTGGATAATGGCGGCCGCATTCGATTGGACAGGACGACAGAGAATGGCTTTGTACATGCTCAGACTAGCCTTACGCATATAAATTGAAAAAAAAGGTGAGTGCGACCAATGGTAAGACATCTGAGACGCGTAGCGAGACGTATACTGTACTTATCGCGGAACTCGCCTTCCTCTCGGGTTTCCTCATAGGCTTTTCCACGGTCCCACATGAGACGTTGGTGCCTAGATATCGAGCAGCCTTGAAAACGAAAACGATGCGTCCAGCAAAATAAGTCTTCTGATTGGACAGCAAACGTTGAACCTCTATATTTCTCTTCCAATGTTAAAATCGACGGCGAGAGCGTCAACAGCAACGAGTGATACTCCAAATATTAGCAATATAAACTAGCTGCTGATTGTCCCCGTTCTCGCGCAGATGCGGTGGCCCGACGCCTTCGTCACTCCGTTCGCTCTACATGCGCGGTCACAAGTCGCTCGTTCGCGACAGAGGCTCCGCCTGTCCGCCGTTATGGTGGCTTAAAGGACCAGGACCGAATATTCACCAATGCTTACTGTCGACATGACCACGGCATCAAGGGTGCCAAGGTTCGCCGTCAAAGCCCTTCGCGAGATTCTCAAAATTCACGGATAACGTTAGGCTCGTGGAGATTGGCACAGAACTAAGGATATATTGTTAAAAGGCGATAGTTGGATTATTCAAACCATCAAGGACTCAGGTCTCCGCGGTCGAGGAGGTGCCGGTTTCCCTTCAGGTCTTAAATGGAGCTTCATGAACAAGCCGAACTGGCAGCAAGACCCTCGGTAGGTCTTCTAGCCCACTGTGGCTCTACTCGTCTGACTAGTATTACGGCCAGACCTCGATACCTCGTTGTGAATGCTGATGAAGGTGAACCAGGGACATGCAAAGACCGTGAAATCATGCGCGGTGATCCCCACAAACTCATTGAAGGTTGCTTGGTCGCTGGCCGAGGAATGAACGCCAGTGCTGCCTACATCTACATTCGTGGAGAGTTCTACCAAGAGGCACAGCACGTACAGCAGGCCATTAATGAGGCCTACGCCAGCGGTCTTATCGGCAAGAACGCCTGCAACTCCGGATACGACTTCGACGTCTACGTCCACCGTGGTGCCGGCGCGTACATCTGTGGAGAGGAGACCGCGCTCATAGAGAGTATAGAGGGCAAGCAGGGCAAGCCACGGTTGAAGCCTCCCTTCCCGGCTGACATGGGCCTCTTCGGCTGCCCTACCACTGTCGCCAACGTCGAAACTGTCGCGGTCGCCCCTACGATTTGCCGTAGAGGTGGAAAGTGGTTTGCCAGCTTCGGGCGTCAGCGAAACGAAGGTACCAAGCTCTTTTGCATCTCCGGCCACGTCAACAATCCGTGCGTCATCGAGGAGGAAATGAGTATTCCGCTCAAGGATTTGATTGAGAAGCACTGCGGCGGTGTTACTGGTGGATGGGATAACCTGCTTGGTATCATTCCTGGTGGAAGCTCTGTGCCAATTCTGCCGAAGAAGCAATGTGAGGAAGTTTTGTGAGTGCACGAATCCTGCTTAGCGTGTCTATTCACTGACCCTTACCAGAATGGACTATGACTCCTTGAAGGATGCACAGTCGGGTCTCGGAACGGGTGCGGTCATCGTTATGAACAACAGTACTGATGTCGTCGCCGCTATTGCTCGGTTCTCCAAGGTATGGCCTGGTGTTGGATTTTCTCATGTGCGTCCTCACACCCGTTCAGTTCTACAAGCACGAGTCGTGTGGTCAGTGCACGCCATGCCGTGAAGGTACAACTTGGATGATGAACATGATGAACCGCTTCGTTGAGGGCCGTGGTCACCAGCGGGAGATTGACATGCTTTTGGAGATCACGTACGTGGCCACTTTGATTTATTTCATTCCTACTGACCTAACTCTCCCGCAGAAAACAAGTCGAAGGGCGAACGATTTGTGCGCTTGGAGATGCCGCCGCTTGGCCCATACAAGGTTTGATGAGGCATTTCCGTCCCGAAGTCGAGCGTAGAATTTCGGAATTCCGAGCTCAGAATGGCCCTGTTCTGTTTGGTGGTCGCTTGCTGAGCCAGGTCGAAGATAGGACATTAGCATTACCGGACAACCTTGGTGGAAATACGGAAGAGGTCATGCCAAAGTTGCTGGAGCGCCCTGCGCCTCTACAGTAAAGCGTACCGCCAACAAGTAGAGAGTAGATGACTGAATAGAAGGTCATTGGTACCTTTCCTCTATGTAAACATGCATCAAGGATATCAGCTACACAAAAATAGAAGGAGATGTTTATGGGAGCAGGAGAAAACCGAAGGGACGACAACTTCATTGCTCTTCCTCGCAAACCACAAACTCTTCTTTATTTAAGCTTGAAACTCCACCCCACGTCCACTTCTTAACCTGTAAAATAGCGCTCCGAATTGGGGTAGACCTTTGACGCGAGCGAACGACGCGCTGTAACCCAGTCCTAAGTGCTGCGTGGACGCTCTCCAAATCCAAAATGTCTTGGTCGCATTGCAGGATTAGGGTGCGAAGGTTCGGTAGAAATCCCAAGCGACGAGTATTTTTGACGAGCAAGCTGCTAAAGAACGTATCCCCTGGACCTCGTGCCTTCGACTTGCCTCTGAGTGTTATAAACAGGTGTTCAAGCGCCACCGATCTCCTCAAAATCGTGATGAGGACCCCGTCGCTCATGACCAGGTCGATCTTCAGGAATTTGAGATGGGCAAATTGCTCTCCTGGGCCCCAAATTTGGTTCAATTCCTTGTTAGAATGGGCCTTTAAATAGTGCCCCCCTTCCAGCTCTAGGTGAGACACCATGGGGCTATCGAGCATAAGAATGGGGAGCCACGAGCGGCCCTCAAAAATGAGAGTGTCCAGGACAGGAATTTGAATTTTGATTGTAGTATCGGGCATGGTGCATTGACGAAGGACAAGCTTTCTGAGATTGCCGAATTGATAGGTACCGAGCGCGGTAAGAGTCGCAGAGTGGAACTGGGCCTCTTGTAGCAGGTTTGAGACACTAGACGCTTGAGGAAGGGTGACAGGGTGTTTTGATTGAGAGAAGTAGGAGAGGCAGTGCATTGAGGCGAAGACTTCTGTTGGGACCTCGAAACCGGCGGCGGAGAAGGAGGTCAGTCGGCTGAGTAGAATTCGGTGATCGGCCAGAGAGTCAACCAGAGAACGATTGCCGCTAGTTGCCCCTATCGAGAGCTCTCGAAGGGCGCTGCTTCCGTGGTTAGAAGTTCCAAGAATCTTCTGAGCTATAAGTGAGGACTCCCATCCACCTCCCATGCGAAGACACCTCAGTGAGGATGATATAGGAAACTGGAGGGTTGCGAATAGCTCTTGGCACTTGATTGTAAATAGCCCACTTGTTTCCTTCAGCTCGATTGTATCGCAGCGATTCAAGACTTTTGTGAGCGTACCAAACAAAGCGTAAAGTCTGTCCGAATCTGCTGCCCGGTTTTCGACGTAGGAAGGCCGGGCGATGGAAATGCTAAGAGGTGCAGCGCCAGTGCGAGATAGTGCCCTCTCGAAGTCTGCATTTGTGAAGCACATCTGGAAGGAGGTTCCAGAATCAAATCGTCGTTGGTCCCTGTGAACGGTGATTTGGATGTACCTCCAGATGCGTGGAGTGGAGGAGGTCACAGCTTTCCAGAGACGACAAACACACAGGAGTGTCCAGGGAGTACCACCGCAATCGATGTGAATCGTGAAAATCTCGCTAAGCACCTCGGAAGGCAGCCATTTCACCGGGGCGAGGAATTCGCGTTGGCGCTTAAGGCTCGCCTCCATCTCCTTCACCTGCGTCTCCAGCTCTGCTTGTTTCTGATTCCATTCTGTAGTCATTTGCTGCACCTGAGCATCGTAGCGTTCCCTAATCGCCGCGACTTCCGCCGCCTCGAGTCTCTGCACTTCTATGATAGACGCGTCAAATGCCTCTTTGCCACCGGTGAGGGCGTCTTCTACCTTCTGAAGGGCGGCTTCGTCGCTTTGAATAATAAGTTTGACGTTCACGATTTCGCTATCCGTGGGTAAATAGTACGGATTCTGGTTGACAACCTACAGGGGAGGTGTGAGCTCAAGGAGAGATTCCAATAAAGAGAGAGATACAAGTGGTTTTGCCTTAGAAGAATTGGTCGCTCTCTTAGTGGATTTGGTGACAGCCGCGCGTCTGCCAGAGGTGATTAGTCAGTGAATGTAAATAAAGGTTTTTGTTTACTTTGGACGAGTACGAGGGGCCATTATGCTTGAGGGTGGCAAACGTTAGAAAAGGGAGGTGGCAACACGTGCTGTCCTTTGTTAACACCGTGCAGGCGATGAAAGTTTGTCAAAATTATTGTCATTTCACCTATCGACCAAGCGTAGTTTCCGTTAATGGCATGCAGTTGGGCGCTTGTGGGTTCCAACTCATCAATATCCTCACGCCCCACTCATTGGGAGGATGTAATCCTCTAATGCTCTCGTGCTCCAATCATGACAATCCTGTAGATATTAAGAACAGTGGGTCTCTTCTCCTACATCCTTATACCACACAACGTGACCCTTTCTTGGCATTCAGCCCCAGCAGAAGAATAATTCCGTGCTAAGCAAGCATAGGGGTATCCAATGGCTGTGCCGTTCTATGAGGCCGAGACTGTTGAAGTTCTCCCTCGGTCATC
>Ga0307513_10003137_pt1 | contig 22569 bp, 21 predicted proteins | sample 15_EM_MG_FD_202174 | JGI IMG/M metagenome (GOLD analysis project Ga0307513, IMG submission 202174) | Populus trichocarpa ectomycorrhiza microbial communities from riparian zone in the Pacific Northwest, United States - 15_EM | ecosystem: Host-associated > Plants > Roots > Unclassified | place... | reverse complement strand
GACCTGGTGGCTTTCCTGCAATGGATGGGCGAGCCGGTGCAGACCGAGCGTGTGCGTCTGGGCGTCTGGGTGCTGCTGTTCCTGGCGATCTTCACCGTGATCGCCTGGCGGTTGAATGCCGCCTTCTGGAAGGACATCAAGTAACGGTCCGCCGGCCCGGCGCTGACGCCGGGCGCCGAGCGCAGTGGGGCTTCGTTCGAGCCCACTGCGTTCGTTTCTTTTCTCGGGACACGATCCCATTGACGATTGAGGGCCCCTCGCCATGATGGTGCTTTACTCCGGAACCACCTGCCCCTACTCGCACCGCTGCCGCTTCGTGCTGTTCGAGAAGGGCATGGACTTCGAGATCCGCGACGTCGACCTCTTCGCCAAGCCGGAAGACATCGCGTTGATGAACCCGTACAACGAAGTCCCGATCCTGGTCGAGCGCGACCTGATCCTGTACGAGTCGCACATCATCAACGAGTACATCGACGAGCGTTTCCCGCACCCGCAGCTGATGCCGGGCGACCCGGTCGCGCGGGCCCGGGTGCGGCTGTTCCTGTTCAACTTCGAGAAGGAGCTGTTCGCGCACGTCAACCTGCTCGAAGGGCGCGGCGTCAAGGCCACCGACAAGCAGCTGGAGAAGGCCCGCAGCCAGATCCGAGATAGGCTGACGCAACTGGCGCCGATCTTCCTGAAGAACAAGTACATGCTCGGCGACGACTTCTCGATGCTCGACGTGGCGATCGCGCCGCTGCTGTGGCGCCTGGACTACTACGGCATCGACCTGTCGAAGAATGCAGTGCCGCTGCTGAAGTACGCCGAGCGCATCTTCTCGCGCCCGGCCTACATCGAGGCGTTGACGCCGTCCGAGAAGGTGATGCGCAAGTAGGCCGAAGGCGCAGCAGCGATGTCGGGCATCCAAGACAACCAGGGCACTTCGACGCGGCCGTACCTGCTGCGGGCGCTGCACGACTGGTGCACCGACAACGGTTTCACGCCGTACATCGCGGTCTTCGTCGATGGTGGCGTGCAGGTGCCGATGGAATACGTGAAGAACAACGAGATCGTGCTCAACGTCGGCTTCGAAGCGACCAGCAGCTTGAAGCTCGGCAACGAGTTCATCGAGTTCAAGGCACGCTTCGGCGGCAGCTCGCGCGAGATCCGGGTGCCGGTCGACCATGTGGTCGCGATCTACGCGCGCGAGAACGGCCAGGGCATGGCCTTCCCGGTGCCCACCGACACCGGCAGCGGCAAGGCCGATGCGTCGCCGGGTGCGCCCGCCGAAGCGCGTGCGCCGACGCCGCTGCGCGGGTTGCGGCTGGCGAGTTCGGAGCCCGAGTCCAGCGACGAAACACCGCCGCCGGGAGACGAGCCGCCCGACCCGTCCACCCCCGGTGGGCGGCCGTCGCTGAAGCGCATCAAGTAGGGGCAGCGCTCCTACAATTCGGCTTCGCGCCGGCTTAGCTCAGTTGGTAGAGCACCCGCCTTGTAAGCGGAAGGTCGTCCGTTCGATCCGGACAGCCGGCACCACATCCATCACCTCCTGCATCAGTGGGAATGCGCCTACGCACGGTTAGGCGCGCGCCTACAACCGTGAGTACCTGTGACGGCCTAGGCTCTACCCATCAACAGATGGAGATGCCATGAACTCGCGCTTCGCACCACTCGCTGTCATTGCGGCTGCATTGCTTGTTCTGTCGGGATGCGCCGGCGTTGAACGAAGGGAAGACCGCCGTGATGACCGCCAGGATCGCCGGGAAGATCGCCGCGATGACCGCCGCGACTTCATCGGTCAGGGGCAGTCGGGCATTTACAGCCTCGGAGAGAACGCGGGAACCCACTTGGTCTGAAGGCGCTGTTGGAGGCCCGCAACGCCAAGGCCGCCGGCGTACCTTCGTGGCCAAGGAGCGGGTGATCTTGGCGCCGGACTGCGGCATGAAGTACTTGCCGCGCGATGTGGCGGTGGGCAGCTGCGGGCGATTGTGGCGGCGGCGCGGATGCCGCGTTCGGAGCACGTGCTGTAGCCAAGCGCCCGGGCCGTTCGGCGAGCAAGCGGCCGCCCTTTGCGGGCGGCTTCAAGGGGGTGAGCGCATCACTCACCGCCTGGAAAACGCCAGTCAATTTTTGCACGTGCGGTGGCAACCGACGCGCCTGCGCTGCGACGGGTCGGGCCTTACGCCGGCCGGACTTCCACCGACTCCGTGCCACTCACAACGGCCGCGAATTCGGGGGCGTGGTAGCGCGGCAGGAAGCGCAGCAACTCTTGCTTGACGGCACCGTTGATGACCAAGGGATCTCCGGCCAGCCACGCTTGGGCCTCAGCCACGCTGGACGCCTTGACGAACGCCAACGCCCGAGGCCCTTGGCCGAGGCCGCCGGACCCGGCGAACACGCCTTGCTTGAACTTCGATTCAAGCCACGGAATGTGCGTTGGCAGCAGCTTCTCGAAGTCGGCGGGCGCCGCGATGATGTCGATGAGCATGACGTAGAGATTGCCTTGGGCAATCGGTGTCACGAATTCGGTGGTTGTCGAAGCGCCGGCATATTTGGCGACAGGTGCGAACCCGACGTTAATGAAGCGCGGGTTGTAGTCGAGGATCTCTTGCTTGGCGACGCCGGCCATGCGGAACGGTTCATCGGCCATCAGCGCTTCAGCGGCGACCTGGTTCGCCGCGTGGAACATCGCGAATGCTTTCGGGACGCCGTCGAAGCCACCCGTGACGAGGAACACGCCCTGCTTGAACTTGTTGTCCAGCCAGGCGGAGTGCGCGGGGAGCACGGCGTCGAACTTGGAGGGGTCAACAATGTCGATCAGCAGCGCGTACAGGCGGCTTTCGGCGGGAGCCGCCGCGGCAGTGTCTTCCGTCTCACTGCCACCACAAGCGCTGAGCGTTTGCAGCGCGAGGAAGCCACCTGCGGCCAGCGTAAAGCGTCGACGTTGTGAATTGATTGCTTGCGACATGCGTATGTCCATTGAATGTCGCGGCCGGCTGCCGGGACGGGTTGGGGGGTCACTTGAAGATGACGCTGTCCAGCGGCGGCACCTTGTCGGCCGGCAGCGCGCCGTACTTGACGGCGATGGCGACCACCTTTTGCAGGGTTTCGGCTGTGATGGGCACCGTGCCGAAATTGGGCATGAAGACCTTGGCCAGGATCTCGGGGGGCACGCTGGTGTGGCGCAAGGCCAGGGACACCGCCAGTTCGCGGTTCGCATTCAATTCGGTGTTGGCCTTGATCATCACGGCATTGAACCGGCGCGCGGCTTCCGGATTGCCCTTGACCCAGGCTTCTGCCGAGACAAAGGTGAACGTGTGGTTGCCGGCCACGGTTGTGGCGTCGACATTGGTCAGCTGGCGCATGCCCTGGCCGATGGCCATTGAGGTGCCGGGCTCGGACAGCACGGCCGCGTCGGCACGGCCTTGCTGAAGCGCGGCGACGAGTTGGGGCGGCGGCACTTCGAGGAACTGGACCTTGCTGGAGTCGACGCCCGCGTTGTCGAGCGTCGCGCGGGCGATCGCCCAGGCGGTGCCGTTGATCTGGTTGACGGCCACCGTGCGCCCAACCAGGTCCTTCAGCGTCTTGACAGCGCTCGTGGCACTGGCGACGAGGTTGCCGAAGCCGCGCTCGGGGTTGGCAATGCCGACGGTGTTGGGCGCCGTCATGACCAGGGGTATGTTCTTGCTGCGCGCGGTCAAGGTGACCACCGAGTCCACCGCAGCAAAGTTCAGCTGCCCGCCCAACAGTTGCGGCACCGCCGCCGAGCCAGCGGTCAGGTTGATGATCTTCGCGTCGAGGCCGGCTTCGCGGAAGTAGCCCTTTTCATTGGCCAGGTGGACCGGCAGACCGGACAGCGTGCCCGGTACGCCCACGGTGATGGGCAGCTCGCCAGCGGCGTGCGCCCAACCGCCGGAGAGGGCGGTCAAGGCGCAGGCAAGCAGCGCCAGCCTGCGGCGCGAATCAGGGTGATCCGACATGTCTCGTCTCCAATCGTTTCGATAGTTGGACAGCAATGCTCGACGGCCGCACCTCAGCACGGCGGCGGGCAGGTTTCAGCAGCGAGGTGAGGCACTTCGCCGTCGAGGTACAGGTTGTGGATCAGGTGACCGACCCGCAGCGTATGTTCGTCGAAGCCGCCCGCGGGCTTGGCGGCTCGCGCTGGGTGGGTCAGAAGCGGTGCAGGATCGCCACCCGCAGCGCGGATGCCGTCGGTGTCGTCGACGGCGGCAACGCAAGCAAGACGGCGCGGTTGCCATCGTTCGTCTTCAGGTTCGTGTACGACGCATACAGTTCAGTGCGCTTGGACAACCGGTAGTCGTACACCAGGTAGTACTTGTCCCAGTTGTTGCTCTCGAAGGTCGAATGCGCGACCCCGACGCCGACATACGACGAGGGCGTCAGGTCGTATTTCACGTTGATGTCGGTCGTGGGCAGGGTCTTCGCGCCCGATGGCAGGCGCATCGTCACGCGGGTGTGGATGCCCTTGAGCCAGAGACCGCCGAAGCGATAGGCGGCACCGAGGCCGACGACATCGACGCGTTCGGTTGTCACCGGGCCGGTCAACGCCGCACCATTGAGCGTGTCGATGCCGAGCTGGTTGCGCGGGTCGAGCACCTGGTCGTTCGTCGAGGTGGCCAGCAGCGCCACCGAGAGCGGACCCTCGTCGTAAACGGCTGCCACGCTCTTGGTCATGCCGGTCGAGAACGAGTTGGCGCTCTCGCCAAGCGATACCAGTGCGCCGAGCTTCAGTGGACCGACGTTGGTCAGATACTTGATGCTGTTGTCCGTGCGCAGGATGCCAGAGATGCGGTCGTAATCGCCCGGGTGAAAGCCGTAGGCGCCGACGTTCGACGTCGCGCCGGTGTAGAGAAAGGCGAACTGGGCCATGAACTCGGTCTGGCGGCCGAGCGTCAGCGTCCCCCAGCGGTTGCTGCGGATCCCGACCCAGGCCTCGCGCCCCCAGAACGCCCCGGGCACGACGCCAAGGTCAGCCTGGATCGGCATCTCCAGGTTGAAGATGGCGCTGAGATCGCCACCCAGATCCTCGACGCCGCGAAAGCCGAGCCTGCTGCCGTTGGAGATGCCGCCGTCCACACGAGTCTGCGACGCGCCTCCTTTGTAGGCGGTGACGCCCAGGTCGATCAGTCCGTAAACCTCGACCGAACCTTGTGCGGCGGCGGTCCCCGCGAGGCCGGCCGCGCACGTCAATGCAATCAGATATCTCTTCATCGTCTCCATCCACTCTTTGAACAATGTATATTACTTTAACAAGTAAAGTAGTAACGTTGAAGCGATTTATGAACGAAGAAGATGCTCGCTAACCCTAGACTGCCTGCTCAGCCGTTCGGCAGCGGCGAGCTCGCGGTCGCGATGATTGCCCCTGAGCGCCGCGAAGGCGAGGCCGGAGTCCGGCATCGTCGCGAGCGTGCTGCCCGGCAAGGGCCGCATTCCCGGCTGAAATGGGCGCCGGCTTCGTACGCTCGTTGGACGCTTCCCGGCGCTACCGCAGAATTTGCGCTGCCGCGCTGCCGCGCTGCCGCGCTGCCGCGGGCTCGTCGTATACACTACTTTGTAAAGCAAATGATAGTGCTAGCTCCTTCTGGATGGGTTGATCCTGCCCTCCCCGGTTCTGTCGTGGCAAGGCGCTGTGCGGGAACGGGCGGCTGGTTCGATTGGCGTGGCCAACAGGCCCATTCGACGCCTGACGCGCCCGGACTAAACTGTAGATTGTCGAATCGACGAATGGCCGCAGCCGGTGCGGACGAGCTTTCTGCTTCGACGGGCGGCAACATGCATGCAGGGATCGTCCACCGGTCGCGACCCGACAGAAGCAACAGAGATCGGCGAACGAATTAAAAGCCACATGTCACGTCCTAGCGCAAAAACCGCGTCGCCCGCCAAAGCCGCGGCGACCAAGAAGACCATGCGTGCCGGCCTGTCGCAGGCCGGTCCCGAGATGACCAAGGTCGATCTTGACTTTCTGCCCTCGACGATTGGCTACTTCTTGCGTCGTCTGCAACAGGCCTACAAGGAACACTTCCTGGCCAGCACGCCGGGCCTCGACATGGCGCCAAAGGACGTCTCGGCGCTCTTCGTCGTAGCGCGCAACGCAGGCATATCACCGTCCCAGTTCGGGTCCGCACTGGGCATCGACGGCGCCATGGCCTCGCTGCAGCTGGCAGCCCTGGAGCGGCGAGGACTCCTCAAGCGCGAGAAGTCCGTCATTGACGGCCGCTCGCGGATCATTACCCTGACCCAACAGGGCGCCACGATGATCACAAAGCTGCGGCGCACGGTGGCCAGCGTCGATGCGCAGTTCACTGACGGTCTGGACGAGAAGGAGCGCGCGGTGTTGCTGGGATTGTTGGCCCGCCTCTTGGCCGCACATGCGGGCGACCTGGTGATGAAGGGTAGTGCCCGCCGCTGAGTCGGCGAAGTGGGTTCGACGGCGGCCGCCCCGGTCGGATCACCCGCGCCCGTTGCCGTTGTCCGCGTTGGCATGACATGCGCAGCCGGCGAGCAGCGCCGGCTCCGATCGCCACCTCCACCGCCACCTCGCCAATTGCAAAGCAGCTGCCCGGAGTGCACCGTCGCCATCGGGGGGCTGCACTCAGGGTTTGCGAGCATCGGAAGGGCGCAGCCGGCCGCTTGCACTCTTATCATTTAATTGTCAAAATAAAACACATGCCGTGAATGCTCCGGCGGTAACAAGCTGGAGACGAGATTGAAGCAAGTGCCGATTGGAGCGACGGGTGTGGCAGGCAGCCTAGGCGGCGCGAAGGCGCAAGGCACGGCAAGGGCTTCAAGAGTCAGTGCACATCTCGGCCAGGAGCCTTCCCTGTGAGCTTCAGCATCCAAGGCATTCACCATGTGCGCCTGCCCGTCGCGGACCTGGAGCGCTCCGTGCGCTGGTACAGCGAGTTGCTGGGGTTCGAGTCGGACTTCCCGTTTCGCCGCGATGGCGTGATCCACGCCTGGGCGCTGAAGCATGTGGCCAGCGGCGTTTCTCTCACGCTGGTGCAAGAACCCGCCTTGGCTCGAAGCACCAGCGGCTTCCCGTATGTGTCGTTCCTGTTGCCCGACGAGGCGTCTGTGCGGGACCTCGCGCAGGCGCTGGACCGCCAGGGCATTGCGCACGCCGCTGTGGCGCAAGGCCTGGCGGGTGTCAAGTTGCTCGATGTCTGCGATCCCGACGGGCACCTGATCGGCTTCTACCAGGCCGGCCCGCGCCTGCGACACCCGTCCTGAAGCGCGCGCCGCTGATCCACCTCAATCCGTTCCATCGCGTCCATGACCTCGCGCGTTTTCCCCTTCGCTCGGGCCAGCGTCGCCCCGCCGCGGCCCTCGCGCCGCGCCACGGGCATGCTCGCGCTGGTCGGGCAAGCCGGCGTGGCGCTGGCCTGCCTCCTGCTCTGGCACCTGCTCGTCGCGTGGCAATGGGTGCCTTCCAGCGGCGTCGCCGCGCCGCTCCCGGCGCTGGCGCGCTGGGGTGAACTGCTCCTGACCGCGGCGTACTGGCAGGTGCTCGGCCACACGCTGGCGGGCTGGTTCATCGGCCTGGCGATCTCGGTGCTGATTGCCGTGCCGCTGGGCGTTGCGATCGGGCTGAGCCGCTTCCTCTCCGACAGCGCACGGTTCACGATCGACTTCCTGCGCACCGTACCACCCGTGGCGCTGCTGCCGGTGGTGCTGCTGTTGCTGGGCCCGACGCTGACGATGAAGGTGACGTTGATCGTCGTCGGCACCTTGTGGCCGATGTTGATCCAGTCCATCTATGCGGCTTCACAGATCGACCCGGTGCTGCGCGATGTGGCCCAAAGCTTCCGGCTGCCACGCGGCCATCGCATCCGCTTCCTGCTGCTGCCCTCGGTGGCGCCTTTCGTGGCCACCGGCCTGCGCATCGCCGCCACGGTGAGCCTGCTGCTCAGCGTGGCCGGCGAATACATCGGCGGCGCGCCCGGCCTGGGGGCTGCGCTCGGCAGCGCAGAGCAGTCCGGCAACCTGCCCGAGATGTACGCCTACATCCTGACCGCCGCCACGCTGGGCGTGGCCATCAATTTCGGCTTCATCGTCCTGCAAAGGCAATTGTTATGGTGGCACCCTTCCGTCCGCACAGCCCCATGCGGCTGAGCCGGCGCACGCGGGCCGTGCTCGTCGAGGTCTGGCTGCCCATCGTGCTGGTCGGGCTGTGGTGGGTCTTGAGCGCGCGCTATCCCTCCATCTACTCACCGCCGCTGCAGGAGATCCTGCGCCTGTTCAGGGAACTGTGGCTGTTCGAGCATGCGCGAACCGACCTCTTGCCCAGCCTCGTCAACCTGGTGCTCGGCTACTTGCTGGGGCTCATCGCCGGCGTCGCACTCGGCACCTGGCTGGGCCTGTCGCCACGGCTGAATCGGGCGCTGTGGCCGACCCTGGAGTTCGTTCGCGCCATACCGGGCGTGGCGATCCTGCCGGTGTTCGTGATCCTGCTCGGCGTGGGCCCGGCGATGAAGGTGAGCCTGATTGCCGTCGGCACGTTCTGGCCCATTCTTCTCAACGCGATTGACGGCGTGCGCAGCGTCGAACCCACGCTGCGCGACGTGGCGGCGAGCTTTCGGATTCCGCTGAAGCACCGGCTGTTGCACATCGTGCTGCCGGCGGCCAGCCCGCAGATCTTCTCCGGCGCGCGCATCAGCTTGTCGGTGGCCGTGATCCTGATCGTCGTCAGCGAGATGGTCGGCGGCAATGGTGGCATCGGCTACTTTGTTCGCTCGGCCGAACGCAGCTTCGCCATTCCAGAGATGTGGAGCGGAATCATCGTGCTCGGCCTCATGGGCTACGTGCTCAACACCCTGTTCCGACTGCTCGAATCCCGCGTGCTGGCCTGGCACCGCGGCATGACCACACGCACCCAGAGAGACGGCCGATGAACCACGCACATGCCATCCACCCGGCCAGCGCGCCTGCCGCCGACGTGGTGTTCCAAGTTGAAGGGCTCGTCCACCGGTACGGCTCCGCGGCAGACGCGCGCCGCATCCTCGATGGCGTGCAGTTCGAGGTGCGGCGCGGTGACTTCGTCTGCTTTGTCGGCCCCTCGGGCGCCGGCAAGTCCACCTTGCTGCGCTGCCTGGCCGGTCTGCAGACACCCACGGCGGGGCAGATCACCTTCAACGGCACCCCCGTCACCGAGCCGCCGCAAGGCCTGGCACTGGTGTTCCAGGACTACAGCCGCTCGCTCATGCCCTGGCTCACGGTGCTCGACAACGTGACCTTGCCGCTGCGTGCCGGCTCGCTCACGCGCCGCCAGCGCGACGAACAAGGCATGGTGGCACTTGAAGAAGTGGGCCTGGCGAAGGCTGTCAGCCAGTACCCCTGGCAACTTTCGGGTGGCATGCAGCAGCGTGTGGCGATCGCGCGCGCGCTGGCCTACCGGCCGGTGGCCGTGCTGATGGACGAGCCCTTTGCGTCGGTGGATGCGCAGACGCGCGCCGACCTCGAGGACTTGATGCTGTCGGTGCGCAAGCACTTGGGCATCTCGGTGTTGCTGGTCACGCACGACATCGACGAGGCGGTGTACCTCTCGGACAAGGTCTGCGTGCTGTCGGGCTCGCCGGCCAAGGTGGCCGCGGTCATCGACGTGAACCTGGGCAGCGAGCGCGACCAGATCACCACCAAGGCCACGCGCGAGTTCGCCGAACTGCGCACGAAGGTCTACCAGACCATCCGCCGCCCGGCTGCGGTGAAACAGTGAAACGAGAGCACCCATGAACACACCGGCACTGGAGTTCGCGTTTCGCGTCCGGCTCGAGTTCCCGCCCGGCCCGCGCCTGCGCCTGCCCATCCGCGGCGGGGAGCAGCGCGGATTTGTCTCGGTCTTGCGCGGCGAGGTCACCGGCCCGCTGCTGGAAGGCGAGGTCGTTGCAGGCAGCGGTGGGGATTGGCCGCTGATCCGCAGTGACGGCGTCATCGCATTTGACGCACGCTATCTCATTCGTGCCCAGGACGGCACGCTGATCCAGGTATTCAACCGCGGCTTCGCACATGCCAGCCGCGATGTCCAGGCGCGCCTGGAGCGCGGCGAGGCGGTCGATCCGGCCGAAAACTATTTCCGCCTCGCGCCCTCGTTCGAAACCGCGCCCGGCCCACATGACTGGCTGACCCGCACCGTCTTCGTTGGCCTCGGCGAAAAGCACCCCAACCATTCAACTTTCGACTTCTTCGCCGTCCGTTGACAGCGCAACCACTTCTGGAGCCCGCCATGCGCATTACCCGTGTCGAACTGATTCCCGTCCACACGCCCCTCAAGCGGCCGATCATCATCGGCACCACCAACATTTCCCGGCTCGACCAGATCGTCCTCAAGATCCACACCGACGCCGGCATCGTGGGCATCGCGGACTCAGGCGACACCTCGGCCTTCTATCACGGCGAAACCCATCATTCGATTTCGGGCGTGATTGCCACGCAGATCGCGCCGCGCATCCTGATTGGCGAGGATCCGCGGAACATCGAAAAGATCGTCGGCCGCATGGACTGGATCGTCCGCGACAACAACCACGCCAAGTCGATGGTCGATGCCGCGCTGCACGACATCAAGGGCAAGGCGATGGGTGTTCCCGTCTATCAGTTGCTGGGCGGCAAGACGGCCGAGGCCATCGACTGCGGCTACGTCTTGATGGCCGCTCCCGCCCGCCAGCTGATCGACGAGGCGAAGAGGGCACTTGCAGCCGGCTTCAAGGTGATCAAGTTCAAGCCGAGCATGGACTATGAGGACTCGATCCGCACCATGATCGAAGTGCGCCGGGGTGTGGGCGACGATGCCCGGCTGATGATCGACGTCAACGGCTTCTGGCACTACGACCAGGCCTACAAGGCGCTGCGCCGCTGGGAGGCAGCCAACGTCAACCTCGAGCTGATCGAGCAGCCGCTGCCCTATTGGGACATCGAGGGCATGGCGCGGCTGCGGCAGAAGGTGGGAACGCCGATCTGGGCCGACGAATCAGCGCGCGAGCTGCAGCACATCAAGGAAATCATCGATCGCCGGGCGGCTGATGGCCTGTTCATCAAGGTGCAGAAGGCCGGCGGCCTGCTCAAGGCACAACGCTGGCTGACCTTGGCGCGGCTGTCGGGGCTGCCGGTGATGTGCGGCTGCATGCCCGGCTCGTCGCTGGAGGCGGCCCCCGCGGCGCACCTGCTGGTGGCCAACCAATGGGCCTCGCAATTCATCCAGGAGAACTGCGGGCCGCTGTCGATCCACGATGCCTACGAACTGTCGGGCAGCGGCATGACCGGCGAGGTGGCGCTCAGTGGCCCGCGCTACGCGAAGGGCCGCATGTACGCGCCGGAAGGCCCGGGCCTGGGCAGCGAACTCAACGAAGACTTCGTGCGTGAGCACACCAGCACCGAACTCGAAACGCGCGTCATCACCGCCTGACACCCGATGAAAAACGCCATGGCCACTTTCACCCGACTCAACCCGCTGACCGGCGATGTCGCCTCGTCCGCCGTCGCCATGAAAGCCGCCGACGCAGCGGCCATTGCAGCCCATGCCGCGGCCGCGTTCCCGGCCTGGGCCGCCTGGGGCCCCAACGCGCGGCGCGCTGTGCTGATGAAGGCGGCCGAGGCCCTGCAGTCACGCAAGGACGCGTTCGTGGCCGCCATGATGAACGAGATCGGGGCCACCGCGGGCTGGGCCCTGTTCAATCTCGGCCTTGCCGCGGCCATGGTCCGCGAGGCAGCATCGATCACCACCCAGATCGCCGGGGAAGTGATCCCCAGCGACAAACCCGGATGTCTTGCGATGGCGCTCAAGGAGCCGGTTGGCGTGATTCTCGGCATCGCCCCGTGGAACGCGCCGATCATCCTGGGCGTGCGCGCCATCGCCGTGCCCCTGGCCTGCGGCAACGCGGTGATCCTGAAAGCCAGCGAGACCTGCCCGCGCACCCACGAGCTGATTGTCGAAGCGTTTGCCGAAGCCGGCATTCCAGACGGCGTGATCCAGGTCGTCACCAACGCGCCCGACGACGCGGCCGAAGTGGTGGCTGCGTTGATCGATGCGCCCGAGGTCAAGCGGATCAACTTCACCGGCTCCACGGGCGTGGGCAAGATCATCGCCCAGCGCGCGGCTGGCCACTTGAAGCCGTGCCTGCTCGAACTCGGCGGCAAGGCGCCGCTGATCGTGCTCGACGACGCCGACCTTGACGAAGCGGTCAAGGCGGCGGCCTTCGGCGCGTTCATGAATCAAGGCCAGATCTGCATGTCCACCGAACGGATCGTCGTGGTCGATGCGGTGGCCGACGCCTTCGCCGAGAAGTTCGCCGCCAAGGCCGCGAGCATGTCCACCGGCGATCCGCGCCAAGGCACCACGCCGCTGGGCGCGGTGGTCGACCGCAAGACCGTGGCCCACGTCAACGCCTTGATCGAGGATGCGCTCGGCAAGGGCGCGACCCTGCGCGCCGGCGGCATCGCCGACAGCGTGCTGATGCCGGCCACCGTGGTTGACGGCGTGACCGCGGCCATGAAGATCTACCACGACGAGAGCTTCGGCCCGGTGGTGGCCATGATCCGCGCGCGCGACGAGGCCGACGCGATCCGCATCGCCAACGACAGCGCCTATGGCCTCGCCGCTGCCGTGTTCACCCGCGACACCGCCCGTGGGCTGCGGGTGGCGCGCCAGATCCGTTCGGGCATCTGCCATGTCAACGGCCCGACCGTGCACGACGAGGCGCAGATGCCGTTCGGCGGCGTTGGCGCTTCAGGCTATGGCCGCTTCGGCGGTCGCCAGGGGATCGACAGCTTCACCGAGACGCGGTGGATCACCGTCGAGACGCAGCCCGGTCAATTCCCGATCTGAGGATCACACGCCGGCCCGGGCCGGGCCGGTGTCATGCGCGGTTGCCGACCCGGTGAGGGCAGCCGCGACCATTTGCAGGAAAGGTCATCCATGTCTGACTTCTCTGAGCCCCATGCCCTGTCGGGATTCTTCGCGCCGGCGCGCTTCGAAGCCGACGTGACCGACTGCGTCGTGACGGGCACGATCCCGCCCGAACTCGACGGCGCCTTCTATCGCATGCACGGCGACTGGCTTTACGCGCCCAAGTTCAAGGATGAATCGAGCCTGTCCGCCGACGGCTACATCAGCATGTTCCGCTTCCGCGGCGGCAGCGTTGACTATCGCGGCCGGTATGTGAAGACCGACCGCTACCGCCGCCAAGCTGCCGCGCGCAAGCAGCTCTACGGCTACTACCGCAACCCGTACAGCGACGACCCGGAAGTCCGTGACCTCGAGCACCCGCATCGGCGCACGTCGGCGAACACCACGCCGGTGGTGCTTGCCGGCAAGCTGTATGCGACGAAGGAAGAGGGCTTGCCGCATGAGATCGAGCCCAACACGCTCGAGACCATCGGCCCCACCGACTTCGGTGGCACCTGGGCAAGCCAGACCTTCACCGCCCACCCCAAGCTCGATCCCTTCAACCGCGAGACGATTGCCTACGGCTACGAGTCAAGCGGCCTGGCCAGCAATGATGTCCATGTCGCCAGCTTCGACGCCGCCGGGCGCATCGTCTGGAGTCTGGACTTCAAGGTGCCGTATTCGTCGATGCTCCACGACATGGCGCTGACGCAGAACTACATCATCATTCCCGGAGGCGGTACCTGCACAAGCGCTGAGCGCTTGGCTGCAGGGGGGGCACGGTGGGCTTGGGATACCAAACGCCCGTCCTACCACGCCGTCATTCCGCGTGGCGGGCGATCCGAGGACGTGCGCATCTTCGAAGGGCCCGAACGATCCATCGTGCACACCGCGAACGCCTGGGAAGACGGCAACACGCTGGTGATGGATGCCCCGATCGCCAGCGGCAACACGTGGCCGTGGTTCAAGGACGTCGATGGCGCAGCGTTCAGGATGAACGGGTTCACGCTGCGCCGGATCCACATCGACCTGCGCGCCGGCAGCAAGGCCGTGCGCGAGGAACAGCTGTTCGACCGGGACGTCAGCAGCTTCACCCGCATCGACGAGCGCTTCCTGACCAAGCGCAACCGCTTCGTGTGGGTGCAGTACGCCGACCCCGAGCGCCCCTTTCATGCGGCGCTGCCCGACGATCCCCGCCTGCGCCCCGTCAACTGCTACGGCCGTTTCGACATGATCGAGCGGACGATGCAAGCCTACTTCGCGGGCCCAGACAGTGTCTTGCAGGAGCCGGTATTCGTCCCGCGCACCGCCGGTTCGGCCGAAGGCGACGGGTGGATCCTGGGCACAGTGCACAACCTGGTGGAAATGCGCAGCGAGCTCGTCATCGTTGACGCCCAGACCCTGGGTGAATGTGCGCGCGTCATCCTGCCCTTCAGAAACGCGTACCAGGTGCATGCCATCTGGACGCCGTCAACGGACCTGCCGCTGGTCTAGGTGCAAGGTTCAGCCATGAGCACAGCAGAAGCATTCAATTCAACGACACCCGTCGGCCATTACATCGATGGACGCACGGCCGCCGGGCGTGGCGGTCGAAGCCGACCTGTTTACAACCCTGCCACAGGCGCCATCGCCCGAGAGGTCACTCTGGGGTCCGCCGACGATGTGGCCGCCGCGGTGGCTTCGGCCAAGGCCGCGTGGCCCGCTTGGGCCGACACGCCGCCCATTCGTCGGGCGCGGGTCATGAACGCGTTTCTCGCGTTGCTGAACGAGCATCGCGACGCGCTTGCCGCGATGATCACCGCAGAGCATGGCAAGGTGTTCACGGATGCGCAGGGCGAAGTGGCCCGAGGCATCGACATCGTCGAGTTCGCCTGTGGCGTTCCCCAGCTGCTGAAGGGCGACTTCACGGACCAGGTCAGCACCGGCATCGACAACTGGACCCTGCGGCAGCCGCTGGGCGTGGTCGCGGGCGTTACGCCCTTCAACTTTCCGGTCATGGTCCCGATGTGGATGTTCCCGGTTGCCATCGCGTGCGGCAACACGTTCATCCTCAAGCCCAGCGAACGCGATCCTTCACCGTCCATCTTCATGGCGGAGTTGCTCACGCGGGCGGGCTTGCCGCAAGGCGTCTTCAACGTCGTCCAGGGCGACAGGGTGGTGGTTGACGCGCTGCTGGCGCATCCGGACGTCAAGGCACTCTCGTTCGTCGGCTCGACACCCATCGCCCAGTACATCTACGAGACCGGCGCGCACCACGGCAAGCGCGTGCAGGCCTTGGGCGGGGCCAAGAATCACATGGTCGTCATGCCAGACGCCAACATCGATCAGGCCGTGGACGCGCTGATCGGCGCCGCATACGGCTCCGCCGGTGAACGTTGCATGGCGATCAGCGTGGCGGTTCTGGTGGGTGACGTGGCCGACCGGATCATCCCCAAGCTGGCCGAGCGGGCCAAGGCACTCAAGATCAGGAACGGGATGGAACCCGACGCAGAGATGGGCCCCATCGTCACCCGGGAAGCGCTCGAACGCATCGAAGGCTACATCGACCTTGGCGTGAAGGAAGGAGCCAGGCTCGTCGTCGATGGCCGCGGCCACCGTGTGGCGGGATACGAAGAAGGTTTCTTCACCGGCGGCACCTTGTTTGACGGCGTGACCCCTGAGATGCGCATCTACAAGGAGGAAATCTTCGGTCCGGTGCTCGGTTGCGTTCGTGTCCGCGATCTGAAGGAAGCCATCGCGCTGATCAACGCGCACGAGTTCGGCAACGGCGTTGCCTGCTTCACCAGCGACGGCAACACGGCGCGCGAGTTCTCGCGCCGCATTGAGGTCGGCATGGTCGGCATCAACGTGCCGATACCGGTGCCGATGGCATGGCACGGCTTTGGTGGGTGGAAGCGCAGTCTGTTTGGCGACATGCACGCGTATGGCGAAGAAGGTGTCCGCTTCTATACCAGGCAGAAGTCGATCATGCAGCGGTGGCCCGCCAGCATTGGCAAGGGTGCGGAGTTTGTGATGCCGACGTCGAAGTGAATCGCGCGGGCAACAACATCGCCTAGCCCCAGCAAGCCTCGCGGACCTTTGCCGGCCGGTCCTCCGCGTCGCCGGATAGAGGTTGCTTGACCGACGCACTTCTACAATCGAGGGACAAGCACTTCACCATCGGATCCGGCTGGGGACGCGTGAAACTGATCGACTTCTTCGACCGTGGCGCGTCGCTCGACCCGCAGCACCCTTGTCTCATCGACGATGCCGGAGTTCGGTCATATGGGCAGGTGCAGGCCATGACGCACCGCGTGGCCAACGCTTGCATCCGCGACGGCATCAATGTCGGCACCAAGGTGGCTGTGTTCAGCCCCAACCAGGCCTGCGCCTTCGAGTCGCTGCTGGGCTGCATCCGCGCCGGGTGCGTCTGGGTGCCGGTCAGCGCCCGCGCCACGATCGACGAAATCGTCCATACGCTGAAGCTCACCGAAACCGAGTTCCTGCTGTACAGCGCGAGCCTGGCCGACGAGGTGGCGCGGGTTGCCTTGCAGTGCCCGGAATTGCGTGCGTTCGTCTGCATCGACGGTGGGCCGGCGTTGCTTCCCTCAGGGCACCGCAGCCTGGACCAGTGGCTTGAGGGGACGGCCGAGATGTCCTTGGAGCGCAGCTACGACGACGACGCCCTGGCCACGCTGGTTTGCACCGGTGGCACCACCGGCACGCCCAAGGCCGTGATGACCAGCCATCGTGCCTGGGAGGCGCGCGTGGCGGCCACGCTGCAGCGCGTGCCCTGCGAGCGGCCCGTTCAGCTGGTGACCACGCCGATGACGCATGCTGCTGGCGCCGGTGCACTCGAACTCATGGCGCTCGGCCCCACAACGGTGATCCTGCCGTGCTTTGACCCGGCGCGGGTCATCGAGGCCATCGCACAGCACCGCGTGACGCACCTGTTCCTCCCGCCGACGGCGATCTACCGCCTGCTGGCCCATCCGCGGGTGCGGGAAGGCGACTACCGATCGCTGCGCTACTTCACGTACGCGGCGGCGCCGATGTCGGTTCACAAGCTGAAGGAGGCCCTTGTCGTGTTCGGCCCGGTGATGGAGCAAGGTTACGGCAGCACCGAGCTGGGCACGAGCACGTGCACTCTCCAACCTGCCGAACACGCCCAGGCGCTGGCCGCAGGCGACGACAAGCGCCTGGGCAGCTGCGGACGGCCCACGCCCCTGACACGCCTGGAGATCATGGATGATGCCGGCCGGCTGCTGCCCGCGGGCGAGATTGGCGAGATCGTTGTGCGCAGCAATTGCACGGCCGGTGGCTACTACAAGAATCCGCAGGAGACGGCCCGTGCGTTCGCCGGCGGCTGGTATCACACTGGCGACGTTGGCCTGAAGGATGCGCAGGGTTGGGTTTACATCCGGGACCGCAAGAAAGACGTGATCATTTCCGGCGGCTTCAACGTCTACCCGTCCGATGTGGAGCGTGCGCTGATGGGGCATGACGCCGTGCACGACTGCGCCGTGATTGGCGTGCCGCATGAATATTGGGGAGAGGCCGTGATGGCCATCGTCGAACTGAAGTCGAACGCCACTCTGAGTGAAGCCGAACTCCTGGCCTGGGCCAGGGAGCGGGTCACCGGCTACAAGGTTCCCAAGACCATCGCCTTTCGCGACCTGCCGCGCAGCCCGGTGGGCAAGGTGCTCAAGCGGTTGATTCGCAGCGAGTACTGGAAAGGCACCGGCAGGAAGATCTGAGAGCTGATGTCGGCTTTCCTCCAAGCCACCGTCGATGCGACGGAACGCGTGCCGACGCACCCGGGCTCTCGGAACGTCCTTCTTCGCCCAGCGATCGGCGCCTGCCGCCGTCATCGCACGCGGCGACCCGGTCCCCGCCATCCCCCGCCTCACGAGTCTGAACAGATCCGCCGCTGGTGTGTGGCAGCGGCAACAGGCTGCTGCCAATCGCGTGGGCCGTGTTCGCACCAGTCCCGCGCTTCTGCGGCAAGCCCTGCCGCCGGCGGTTCGTGCTCCTTAACCTGCATCAGGTCCTGCTCTCCGGCAGACAGGTCTGAGGTGAATGGACGCACTCGAAACCACCCGCAAAGGATGATCATGAAGAAAATCGCAACCCTGGCCCTGGCCGCCGCAGCCGCTGTGTCGGCCCACGCCCAGTCGACGTCGGCGGTGACCCTGTTCGGCATCGTCGATGCCAATGTCCGTCAAGTGAAGAACGGCGACAACTCGGTGAAGTCGCTCAGCAACAACGGGCTGAACTCCAGCCGCCTGGGCGTGCGCGGCACCGAAGACCTCGGTGGCGGGCTGCGCGCCGGCTTCTGGCTCGAGCACGGTTTCACGGTCGACACCGGCACCCAGTCCGATACCACCCGCTTCTGGAACCGCCGCGCGACGGTGTCGCTGATGGGCGGCTTCGGCGAGTTGCGCCTGGGCCGCGACTACACGCCGAGCTACAGCGGCTACAGCGACTTCGACGTCTTCGGCGACAACGGTGTTGCCGCGGCCGGCAAGTTCGCCGAAAAGCTGGGCAGCAACGCCGACACGCTGACCCGTGCCGACAACATGGTGAGCTACTTCGCGCCGAGCCTGCTGGGCGGCTTTTACGGCCAGGCGTCGGTGGCCGCCGGCGAAGGCACGGCGGGCAAGAAGTACGTCGGCGGTCGCGTCGGTTATGCCGCCGGCCCGCTGAACGTGTCGGTGGCCGCTGGCCGAACCGATGTCACGCCGGTGGCCGGCGACGACCAGCACGATGTCATCGACGCCGGTGCGTCGTACGACTTCGGCTTCGTCAAGTTGAGCGGCTACTACAGCGAAGACAAGCTCGCGTCGATGAAACTGGCGACCTACAACCTCGGCGTCAGCGTGCCGCTGGGTGCGGGCGTGCTGCGTGGCTCGTACATCAACGCCAACGCGTCCGGCACCAATGCGACCGGCGCCAGCATCGCCGCCAACGATGCCAGCCAGTTCGCGCTCGGCTACATCTACAACCTGTCCAAGCGCACCGCGCTGTACACGACGGTGGCCCGCGTCACCAACAAGGGAGCCGCCGCATACACGGTGGCCACACCGCCGGCCGCGGTGGCCGGCCAGGACTCCACCGGCTACGAACTCGGCATTCGCCACGCCTTCTGACCCGGCGCGCGCCAGCGCCGCCAACGCAAAAGGGGCCGCATCCGCGAGGGTGCGGCCCCTTCTTCGTGGGCCGTCGCCAGCGACATTACGCATTTGTCATCTGGCAGTTGGTCTTGCGCAAACTCAGGGTTCGTATCGTTGCCTGAACAAGCTTCACGGTGTAGTCAAGAGCACTCGCGCCCGAGTTCGCTCATTCGCCGTGGGGTTCACCACAGGTTCGGGAGCGACACATGCGACGACAGGAAATACGCCTCTTGGCACAGGCGCGGCAAGGCGACGTGCGTGCCCGCTGCGAGGTCGGCCGACGCTACCTTCTGGGCGTCGACGGCTTTGCGCGACACCCGGCGTCAGGCATCGAACACCTGCGCCAGGCGGCCCTTTCGGACCCGGCGGCCGCGGCCACGATCCTGGCCGAATGCCTGCCGCTGCACGAGCTGCTCGAAGCCGGCCAGCACGAAGCGCTGGCGCGGGCGGCAACCAACGGTAGCCCGACCGCGCAGGCCCGCTTCGGCGCCTGGCTGTGCACGCGCGACTACGCCAGCGGCGAAGGCCGGCGCTGGCTGAGCCTGGCCGCGGCCGCCGGCCACGCCGGGGCGCTGGCGGCGCTGAATGCGCTGGCCGTGTCGCCGCCGGAAGGGGCCGTGCTGGCGGTGCTGCGCACGCTCGACGCCAGCGGCGACCTCGACGGCCGCGCGCTCGCGCGGATCGGCACCGCGCAGGCCCGCGAGGCCGGTGATCTGCAGCAGCTCACGCGCTGCCTGAGCGCCGCGCTGGCGCTGGCTGGCAGCCTGACGGCGGAGCTGGCGGACGACGTCGTCGCCGCGGTCCGCCTCGCGCAGGTCGCCCGCCTGCCGCTGCGGGGCCTGGACCTCGAAGCGGTGCGCGAATCGCTCGAACAGCGGGCGGCCCATGGCGACCAGGATGCCGCCTTCATCGTCGGCCGCGCGCTGTGCGGCATTGCCGTCGACGGCTTGCCGGCGGCGCTGTTCGCCGAACACCAGAACATGCGCAAAGGCACGGCCTTCCTGCTGCGCGCGGCCGATGCCGGCTGCGACGAAGCCTGGCTGCACCTGTACCGGCTGCACGCCGACCACCGGCTGTCGGTGGCCAACCCGCCGATGGCGCGCTTCTTCCTCGAGAAGGCCGCGTTGTGCGGGCAGGCCGAAGCGCAGCGCAAGCTCGGTGCGCTGCTGCTGCGCAGCGCCGCGACGATCGCCGAGTCGGAGCAGGCGATCCACTGGCTGCACGCGGCCGCGGCGCAGGGCGACGGCCACGCGGCGGCGCTGCAGCGCTCGCTGGTCCTGCCTTTGGCCGGCAGCGATGCCGAAGCCGCCTGGGCCGCCAGCCAGGCGCGTGCGGCCGACCCGTGGCTGGCCGCGCGGCTGGCGCTGTCGCGGGCTTTCGGCCTGACCAAGCTCGAAGCGCTGAGCGTCGACCCGGTGGAAGGCCTGCGCCCGTGGGGGCTGGTGGTCGGGCGCAACCCGTTCATCGTGCAAGCCCGGTTGTCGGCGCCGCGCGCGATCCCGGCGCTGAGTGCCGAGGCCATGCAGACGGCCGAGCGCGTGTCGGCGTTGTTCCAGCAACTGCGCGGCGATGGCGCGGGTGCCGAGGGCGACCTGCGCAACCGCTCGCTGCGCCAGCGCCGCCTGTTCGAACGCCTGGGGCTGGACGAAGCGCTGTTCTTCGCCGACGTGAGTTCGATGACGCTCGAAGCCTTGCGCCTGGGCGCGAAGTGGGCGCATCGCGCGCGGCTGCCGTTAAACGAGGCGCTGGCGGCTTGATGAAGCGGCCGGGGTAGGGCGCGACCTCGGTGTTGCGCGCCGGATCGGCCATTCAAGACCGTGGCTGGATCCGCACCTTGATCGGCGGGCCCGGCCAGCCCCGCTCGCGCAGCGCCTGTTCGAGCCGCGGCAGCAGTTGCCGCAGTTTGGCGGCTGCGGCGCCGTGGTCGGCGAGCAGCGCCCAGCCCTCGTCGTCCAGCGGCCCGGCCCGCACCGCTTCACGCAAGCCCGGCGGCAGCAGCGCGGCGACCGCGTCGAAACGCTCGTGCGACTCGCGCAGGCGCTGCAGCAGCCGCGCCAGCGGCACGCTCTGCTCGAGCGCGCCGCTGAGCGCCAGGGTTCCGGGGGTGGAGCGGGCGGTCATCGGCGGAGTCTAACGATGGCGTTCCCTCGGGCGCCGCCTGCCGCGCTATTCGCCCGGCCCGGCACCCTGGAGACGCAGCAGCCGGCTCCGTAAGCCGATGCTAAACTGCCGGGCTTCGTGCGTGAGCGCCGAGGCCCCGTGGCCGTGTCGGGCTGTTGTCGAGCTTGCAGTCGAGCCGAGTTCGACATGTGCCGACGGAGCTTGCAAGGTGCCTCGCCGCCCTCATCTGCCGCTCTCATTTGCCACTACAGGCCGGCATTTGGCGCACCCGAACCACCCCGGCCGAGCGGACGCTGCATGTTCCCCAAGATACTGACCCAGATTTTCGGCAGCCGCAACGATCGCCTGCTGAAAGGCTACCGGCGCACCGTCGACAAGATCAACGCGCTGGAGGCGCAGTTCGAAGGCCTGGACGACGCCGCGCTGCGCGCCAAGACCGATGAATTCCGCCAGCGCCTGGCCGGCGGTGAAGCGCTCGACGAGCTGTTGCCGGAAGCCTTCGCGGTGGCCCGCGAGGCCGGCAAGCGCACGCTGAAGATGCGCCACTTCGACGTTCAGCTGATGGGCGGCATCGCGCTGCATGAAGGCAAGATCGCCGAGATGCGCACCGGCGAAGGCAAGACGCTGATGGCCACCTTGCCGGTGTACCTGAACGCGATCGCCGGCAAGGGCGTGCACCTGGTCACGGTCAACGACTACCTGGTGCGGCGCGACGCCGAGTGGATGGGCCGGCTCTACAACTTCCTCGGCCTCACGGTGGGTGTCAACGTCGCCGGCATGGCGCGTGAAGAGAAGCAGGCCGCGTTCGCCGCCGATATCACCTACGGTACCAACAACGAGTTCGGCTTCGACTACCTGCGCGACAACATGGTCTACGAGGTTGCCGACCGGGTGGCGCGTGGCCTGCACTTCGCGATCGTCGACGAGGTCGACTCGATCCTCATCGACGAAGCGCGCACGCCGCTGATCATCAGCGGCCAGGCCGAAGACCACACCGAACTCTACGTGCGCATCAACGCCGTCGTGCCGAAGCTGACCAAGCAGATCGGCGAAGAGGACATGCGCACCGGCGAAGGCGTCATCGAGCCGGGCGACTTCACCGTCGACGAGAAGAGCCACCAGGTCTTCCTCACCGAGGCCGGCCACGAGAAGGCCGAAGCCATCCTCGGCGAAGCCGGCCTGCTGGCGCCGGGCGCGAGCCTGTACGACCCGGCCAACATCGCGCTGATGCACCACGTCTACGCGGCCTTGCGCGCGCAGCACCTGTACAACCGCGACCAGCATTACGTCGTGCAGAACGGCGAAGTCATCATCGTCGACGAATTCACCGGCCGCCTGATGACGGGCCGGCGCTGGAGCGACGGCCTGCACCAGGCGGTGGAGGCCAAGGAAGGCGTGCAGATCCAGAGTGAGAACCAGACC
>Ga0307513_10003136_pt1 | contig 22569 bp, 27 predicted proteins | sample 15_EM_MG_FD_202174 | JGI IMG/M metagenome (GOLD analysis project Ga0307513, IMG submission 202174) | Populus trichocarpa ectomycorrhiza microbial communities from riparian zone in the Pacific Northwest, United States - 15_EM | ecosystem: Host-associated > Plants > Roots > Unclassified | place... | reverse complement strand
CCAGAAAGGAGACCAGCAGACGGAATCGACTAGGAAAGAAGTCTGGCATGATCACTTTAACATCGAGCTGCGACGATATAATGTCAGCACCTTGAATGGTCTGGGGCCAGAAGCCGAAGATGTCGTAGACACCTGAGAATCACAGTGAGCAACTCTGTAGAAACGGTAAACAACGCTTTGTGTAGGGCTTTCGTGTACAGCTACTCTGACGGAGGCTGATAGAGGCTGGCGGAGACCGCGATGGTCCTTCACAATGGTGACCTTTCGAAGGGAGGTGAACTTACAGATGACCGCGGTCTCAGAATTGTCTGGACCGACGACGTAGGTATTGCTGGAGCCGTATCCAGCTCGAGGTATTTGCCCTTGGGCTCGTAGGTGGACGAAACGGGTGGGTTTGTGCAGCAAGCCTTATTCGTGTTGTGGCTCATTACTGTGATTGGCCTTGATATTCCTCGAGAGGTGGATATTGTGGTTAGCTTGGAGTGGTTCAGGTGATAGGCAAACTGGCGAAGGCGAAAGAGCGTGCATAGCTGAGGACCAAACATCTCAGACTTTGATATGTCCCACCTAAATGAATTCTGAAACGGTACATCCGACTTTCCCCGGTTCACCACGGCCCGCTTCCGATTGAAGAGAGTGTATACCCGCCGAATGGATGTGCAGCTATCTATTTCGACAACTTTCGCAACTTTCGCAGATTCCGTACGTCCTCAAAGTACCAATTCTGTTCTTGGGCTACTGGATCTTCCTTTTTTTATGAATCGGCACGCGGTCCCTCTCTTGCATCGAGCCGACATGTACTTGCAAGAGATCCAGCAATCGACGCATACTCTACTAGGCGGTTCACCTCCTTTCATTGTCGCCAGCAATGGTGAGAGCCAAACTTGCAGTGCCAAAGCAACCACTCCTGCTTCCAATTCCTGCAAGCTCAAAAACCATAGTCACGACCGCGGCGACGGATGTCAAACGGCAGTTGTCTTGATGTAAGTAACCTGATAACTGACCACATTCCGCCACTACTGACTCCGCAATCTTCCATCCACGACGTAAACTATCAGCGTGCAATCGAAATTGTCCAGAAGGCAATAGACGAGGACACCAACCAGAACTACGCCCAAGCGTTTAAGCTATATCAGAATGCTCTCGACTACTTCATGCTGGCTCTTAAATGTGCGTACCGCCCCATACCGATGCTGACGGGCCCGACTCGCTGAGCCACGCCTGCAACACGAATTCGCAGACGAGAAGAATGAGAAGCTCCTCTCGCTCATCAGGAAGAAGGTCGATGAGTTTCTGGATCGTGCAGAGAAACTAAAGGCCTATCTCGCGAAGACCGACCCAGCGCGATTTGTGCAAATGGAAAGGCAATGACTGGCAGTGGAAAGTGAGAACACTGGGTTCGTCTTGTTCCCTAGCTGACGTGTTGCGAATCAGGGACGAGGACGGCGACGATCCAGAAATTAAGAAACTGCGCGCAAGAACCAAGACCCAATGCTACTGCACTGTCCTGAATACCAGTAGAGTTGAATTCATGAACTAGTCTGCTCTCATAGCAATGAGTAGCATTGTTTCCTATGAACTGAATGGAGCTCCCAATGTACATGCCAGATATTCAATCTCAAGTTGTATAAATTTAATGTCAATACCTCCAACGAGCAGAAGTACGTCAAAGAAGTGCGAACCAAAGAACAGGATGTGAGTACGCTCGAAGAGCTCCAACCGTTGCGCAAGTTACCGAAGTATTTAGAGGAGAACCGAATCATCTTGAAGAGGCGATCTATACCCTCGTGCGGTTTCTTAAAGATGAGTCAAGGGCCTCAATTGCCTGAGTTGACGTCACTGAGACCCAAATGCTGTTAGTCTGGCGCGTAAACGCAAACGAGGTGGGTCGTGATGCTCCGGTGCCAGATCGTGGGGCTACCCTTCTTCGCCCAACGTTGTCCATCAACGGTTACATCTTGAATTAATCCACTGCCGTGAGCCAGACTGAGCTGGTGGAGCTGTCGCCGGTTCAGGGCACGCCCAGTGAAACGCTCGACAGAATAAATAAAAGACCAATCCAAATATTAACCCATTGATTGGAGGATTCGTCCTCTTTGTTCGGTGGCGGCAATGTCACTAGCGCTGGTACTTTGTGTTGCTCTAGGGGTTCCATTCCAAACACCATGCTATGACGATCCTATTCGGTGCCAACGCGCTAGTAGGGCCTCTTAAAATGTCGCCTGGATCCCTGCTACCACCTCATCTCTATTTCTTCTGGTTGACTATATTAATTCTGACCCAGAAATCCAGCGAAGAAACTTGCCTTGAGAAGGTCAACTGTGCAGGCAACAGGTATGTCCCGTGTTATCGAGGTATAGTATTCTAATGGAGCCAGGTTCGCGGGCGAACGGGTAGCGGAAAGACGGCATCACCCATACTAACGGCGCTTCATATCGAACGTGTGACAGGGTGGGAGCCAGTCTACGTAAATAGTTGGGGACCGGACGGTGCTCAAATGCCATAGTACGAACGACTCGGATGACACGAACAACGTAGAGACGGCACAGAAGTGGAATATGTCATTTTTGATGAAGCCTAGCGAACTTGTTGGGATTTCACCTTCTGGCACGAGTTTATCAAAACCGTCCACTCGAACCCAGTCGCTCTACCGTGTCGTCCTCTTTACCAGCTATGGCAGTGCCGATATACGTCTTCCCTCTGAAGCCATCCCATTCTTTTGTTATGCAATGCATTACTGTCAAACGTGGATAAATTTCTACCACAGCGGGGCTCTTGCTCTCAAAAGAGATATTTGAAGGATCTTTGCGGTCACTATCGGGTATGCACGCGCTGTCAGCGATTTGTTTACCAGCATTTGTACACACGAGGTGTGTCATTTGCCCTTGGTCACAACTAGTAACTGATTGTTTCTGAAGTCGTACCGTGACCTTCAGTAACGAGCTAGTGGCGTTCAATTGTCAGAATTTGGGCTTTCGAGGATTCGTTTCGTCTTCCATGCCCATGCATCAGGTTTGGGTATTACATTACAGACCCCCGGTCGCTTAGCTTTTCCCGTCATTTCATATCCATTTCGTACGCGTTTCGCTTGTCATTCCTATATAGGTCGTCCGAGTTTACAGGGTAATATACAAGGATTATTCGCAGTCCCTCCGCTCGCACAGTATTTTAACATCAATATCATTCGCTCCCGATTTTCCATCAAAACTTCCCAACTGAGTCCCTTGGAGGGTGTCTTGGTGCCACGCGCTCGTTCAGGCGAGGCCTCCTAAGCCTCAGTGACCTTCAGGATAAAGATATCGCAGGGATATTCCGTAAATCACTCAACCGGCAATGTGTAAGAGAAGGATAATCTCTCTAGAAAATCAGCGAGAACACTCGAATATTACTCCAGGAAAGGTTGGCTAGGTTCAGGAATTCGCCTTCCCAGCTACTTCGCGACTCCGCTCCACCGCTGGGTCGTCGATTCCTACTTGGCTTGGGACATAAAAGGCGGACGTAAAAGAAAGGACCTCACGTAATTTGTATTCAACGTCACACACCACTTCTCATCAGCTCGCAACTCCCCACTTCGCCCTCCTTTCCAGCAGCAGGCTCAGTTCCAAGACGAACGCTATCGCTTCTCACACCTGTATTTGAGAAGGCCGTTGCTTTCATTCCCTGAATCTGGGGTTGCAGGGGGAGAGTCTATTTTTATATTCCATCGAATAAGAATTGGTGCGGGACGGTATTAGGCTTGAACAACATGTGAGTCGCTTTGCTCAAGGAGGGATTTATGCGAAGGGGCTGGAAATTGACGATGGTATTATTCTCGATTTTCGGACGAAGAACCTTGGAGCCGAGAAGCAACTCGGTTAGTCGGCCTAGTCTTCGTTTTTTCTGCTTCACCGAAACCCATTTCAGAGCTGCCAAGGCTATATCATGTTGTATTCGATCAGGGTTATCGTCTGCGTGCGTATCACCAACAATGACCACCTCGCGTACGACGAATTCGAACTTGCAAACAAATACAAGAATATTGATACCACCTTCTATGTGGAAGCGACCAGTGGTCCTTGTAATTCATAATAGCTCTTGAGTGTATGAAGTTTAATCACGGAGTCGGCCGTCAAGCGACCAGGTCTCCGATCGTCCTTTGTTCTGTCATTCCAGAGCACGTTTTGCACGTCTTTGAGAGCGAAATCAAGCATTGAGGGTGAGACATCGCTGGTGCGTTATGATGTATGTTCTTGGCCAAAAGAGATTCTGATTGGCTGGCCAGGCCGATGCGTGAGAAATCTTCAAACCCTGCCGCCACCACGTTCCACCTCTAGCATGAACGCGTAGGCAGCGAGTACCCTGAGGTACTTCTGCGATTACACGTCGTCGACTATAACGATCACCTTTCCACACCGGTGACTGCCCATGCCACCTAAGCAACGCACTCTCATTTCCCAGATCAGAACCAGATCCCGAGCACAACGACAAACATACGAACACCCAAGCACAAACACCAATTCTAGCTCTTCTTGACCCCACACTGCGACATTTATGGCTGACGAGCAGGATCAGGAGTTGGAGGCACTCCGAGCGATCTATTCCGAAGACTTTATAAACTGCCCTCCGCCTAAAGTATGGAAGGTAGGTCTTCTCTACTACCTGGTGAGGTCCGCTCGTCAAGCAAGGAGCCCATTCCCTTCGATCCACCAAACTCGTCGGCTGATACTAACACGGTCGACGCGCAACAGGGCGCCCAAGCTGTGCCAGAGTTCAAGATACGCATAAAGGCTAGCGAGCCTCTGGAAGAGCGCGTTCACTTCTTCCTACGCGTCAAGTGCGAGTCATTTCTCTTTTTCAGTGGCACGACCTGTTCTCCCATTGAACATGTAGAAGCGAGGCTGACCAACACCTCAACTCCTCTATTCAGGTTTCCCAAGACTTATCCACGTGTACTTCCGACCCTGACCATCGAGGAACCCGTTGGACTTTCCAAGACCCAAGTAAATCAATTGTTGAATGCGATCAAGACGGAAGGTCAGAAGACTCTTGGAGAAGTAATGGTTTTTCAGGTGAGTGGATCGCTTTCATTTCTGTTAAAGTCATAACGAATACTCCTCACGACGCAGCTCGTCAATTTCAGTCAAGAATGGATTACGAAGCATCACACACTGCCAACCGAGGACGGTACTAAGTTATCCCTCGCAGAAGAGATGGAGAACCGTGCGACTCAACAGCAACGGGTGAGTCATTCGCTCACTGAGTTCTTCTGACTCGGTGACGGCCACGTCGTTACAGGAAGAAGCACAGCGAGTATATGAGGAGGAGGAAAGGAGACGCCGGCAAGACGTAGAGAGCACCGCGACCCTTGCCAGACAAATCGGCGAGAGGAAGGAAGAGAAGCGACGACGGCGCACTCTCTCAAACGTGACAGACATAATGCACAGCCAAGACTACGAGCCAGTACTCGAACCCGGGAATATCCACACCTTCAGTTCGGAGATCAAGTGCCAATGTTTTCAGTTCACGTCCGTGACCCTATCGAATGCCCGAGCAGGTGCGCGAATATTCTATCTCCACCGATAAGCTCTCACGGATTCCACAGAAGGTGTTGGTATGACTTATCGTGCAGATCCGGATTGTGACCATCAGAAGGGAATGGAAGTCCCTGTCCTTGAAGTTCATCGAGTACTCTTCGATCACCAACATTACAAGAACCACTACGGTAATCTTCCAATCGTTTGAGGTTAGATCTGCCACTTAAATATACTCCAGGCCGCAAGAAAATCGCGGATATCGAGCGTGAACTCAAGAAACTGCAGGGAATCCAACACCCCAACCTTGCAGTCATTTTTTCAACAACTTTGGATCACTATAACTCCATCCCGCGATTGACGATACTTTTGGAGCAAAGGTGCCCTGTCACGCTCAAGGACATCTTGATGTTTTCGGACGGGCTAAGGCAAGAGAGGGCGCTAGTAGGTCCTAGGGCAAGACAATGTTCCCAGTAACCTAATTTGTGCCTTAGGACTATATGAAGCAGATCCTTGCGGGCCTCGGAGAACTGCACGCCCACGGCATCTGCCATCGTGGCCTGACTGCTGATTGCATCACTCTCACACCGCTTCCTGGGGGAAGCAGTTCCCGTTTGAAGATTGGGAGGTATTCCTACTACACTCGCATTCTCGAACAACATCGCTCCAACAATATTGTTGCGAACGTGACCGACGATTGGAGTCTTCCCCAAGCATGGTGAGCACACTTTTGCACCTATTATCATCTGCAGCCTGATATGGGCCAAGGATGCCACCCGAAGCGCTCGATCACCCCCTTGAGTACCCCACATCAAGAGATACCTGGTGCGCGGGAGTTATACTCGTTCAAATGCTTCGTGGATTCGACGCCATAAATCGTTTCGATGACTGGGACTCCGCTGTAGACTCAGGTTGGAGCTTTACGTAGATCATATTCGCTTTTCACTGATGATAGCACAGGTATTGATGTTGGTATATTTGTCAAGAACCTACTGGCTGCAATTTTCACTGGCAATAGAAAGCGGTCTCCATCTTGCTCGGACCTCTGCCGTCAGCTCTCCCACATTCCTGGGCCGCTTATCCCTTCCTCCTCTTCCTCGGTCCTCATTCCTGGTGTGTACCCCGACCTCTGGATGCTTACCCTTCTCCTCAACTTTCTATGTAGACATGAAAACGCCGCTCCCGCGCCGGATCGTTGCCTCCCCCGAAAATGGGTACTTCCATTCTATGCGGACCTTGGTCGCCCCACGCATCCGGGTGTCTAGATACAAAGAGGACTGGGAAGAGTTGGAATTTTTGGTGTGTAATATATAAGATCCTCCTGAAGAGCGAAGCTGAATGATTGCAGGGCAAAGGAGGCTTCGGCGCTGTTGTCAAAGCCAGGAATAAGCTTGATGGAAGAATATATGCAGTATGGCGGAGTCTAGTGTACGCATTCCTAAGCACTTACCTGTCCCTTGTAGATCAAAAAAGTCAAGCTTCGTGGAACAGAGAACGACGATAAGATTTTCCGAGAAGTCAATGCCTTAAGCCGACTCAACCACCGTTACATCGTTCGTTACTACTCAACGTGGTTAGAGACGGTGCACACGTCGCGACGCTCATCAGTTGATTCTGATTCTGGCTCGGAAATAGAAGATTCCGATACCACCCCATCGCGAAGAAAGGCCAACGTCGAAGATGATCCTTTCCACTTCGACCTTGATGACCTAACGCGAGGGTCTACTTCGAAAAGCAGGTCGTTCCCGAGTATCCATTTCGGGGATGAGTCGTCGAAATCTCTGGACGAGGATGAAGATGAGAGTAGCTCTGAGGAGGAAGAGTCTAGTACGGAAGCTGACGTGGAGACTACTGATACCGAGGTACAGCACCGAGTGGTGCCTAGAGTGTTGTATATCCAAATGGTACAGTACAAAGATACTAGACTGTGTTTAATGCTAACTGGGTGTCCAGGAGTTTGTCGAGCAACAAACCCTGCGTGAGGTGCGTGCCTCATGTGACAGTTGAACACATCTAACCCAGTGCAGCTCGTTGTCCAAGGGTTAAGCAAAGATCGGGCATGGGAGCTCTTCCGACAGGTCCTGGAAGCTGTTGTGCATATATCTTCTCTAGGAATTGTACGGACAGTGCTCTAGTCGCCAGCGGACATTCTTACCATGACTTCTAGCTACATCGCGATATCAAACTGTCCAACATCTTCATTGATAGCAAAGGCGAGGTCAAACTAGGAGACTTTGGACTTGCCACTTCCAGTTTGGCTGCTGTGGATCCTTCTGATGTGGAAGCCACTCGGCTCTCTCAATCTGACGGTGAGATGACCTCTGGTGAGCCGTGAAATCTCCACTATCCATCCGAGATTGACTTGCTGTAGGCGTTGGGACAGGTCTCTACGTAGCTCCTGAAGTATTACACAGTCGAGGTCGGAACCACAGCAGAGCTGACATGTACAGTCTGGGGGTGAGCAGCGCCGTTCTTGAGTTCAACGCATTCGCTTACGAGGGGTAGATCGTATTCTTTGAGATGAATTACAAGTTCAATACAGCGAGCGAACGAATCGCGGTATTGCAACAATTGCGTCAACCGCAAATATCATTCCCCCCAGATTTTACCAGGTCTCAGCAGAAGGAATTGATCACCTGGCTGCTTCAGCATGATCCGTCAAAGCGTCCCACCGCCGCGGAAGTTTTAGGAAGTCCGTTGATACCCCAGCAAATGGAAGACGCCTACTTCGCACAGGCATCGAGACTGATGGGTAGGTAATTGTATACAGACCGGGCTAAAATGCCTGCTGAACTGGACTTCCAGCCAATCCTAACTCGCCCCACTACACAAAGCTAATGAGCGCGCTGTTCACCCAGCCTGTCGACCGTGTCCGAGACTTCTTGTATGACGACGAAGAGCGCCCAGAACATACTGTTCTAGATACGATCGTCGAGGATCGCCTCATCGAATGTTTCCAGCTGCATGGAGCCGTCAGCGTAGACCCTCTACTCTTCATGCCCGCAACTGAAGCGGACGTTAGCGACTCTAAAACTGCCGTCTTCCTTGACCGACAGGGAGAGCTGGTAGCATTACCCAAGCATGCCATTATTCCTTTCGCCAGAATTGCTGCACGTTCGGGCTTCGAACGTATCAAGCGGTTTCACATCGGTGACACCTACCGATCAACGCCGTCTGGCGGACATCCCAAGTCCTTCCATGTCGCGGTCTTTGATATCATCACTGCAGACCCTTCCGAGGGGGTTTCCGAGGCCGAGACGATTGGCATCGTCAGCGAGATTCTGAATATCTTCCCTGGAGTAAACAACACCCAGTATGAAGTTCACCTCTCCCACAGTCAGAGTATGTTTTGCATGTAGACGAAAAGATGTGTACTTATGCTCCTCAGTTTGCACTGCCGCGCTTAACAGACTCGCAAGTGACCAACGCCGCAATGTCTACAACATTTTGGACAATCATAAGGTCACTCTACCACAGAAACGCAGTCTGCTGGGCAAACTCGGCTTAGCCCGGACAACTGTTGACGAATTTGAGCTCCTCTTGCAAGTTGGTAGGTATATCATGCTTGATTCAACTCACTGTGATCTCAAATTCTTGTAGATGACGTTGAAACCTTCATCGCGAAGCTAATCAAGACTTCTTTTGGACACTTGCTACAGAAGACATTCGAGGAAATCCGAACTACCATACGATTTGCTTCAATACTCGGTGTTAAGCATAGGATCATGTTGCGACCTTGGCTCGAAAATTATGGTCTCTTCAAGGATGGCATTTTATTTGAAGTGACCAAAGGGTTGAAACGATCGGATGTCATCGCCTCGGGCGGCCGGTATGTACCATCCAATAGTGTAGGGGCGTTTTCTAAACTCTCTCAGTTACGATCACCTCCTGGCTAAGTACCGCCTTCCAACAAGTGCAACAAGTGAAGCGAGTCCCCCGCACCTCCGCGCCACTGGAGTGCAAATAGCTGTGGATAAGATTACCTATGCACTGGCCGCTCATCAGAGGAACTCCATTAAGACCTTGCTCAAGGAGAAGAGAAGCTACGGCCTGTGGAGTCCTAGTATGTGGAATTCTGTTGGATGCTACAGGGCTCTTACACAGCCAACCAGGACGCTGCGATGTCTACATCACCTCTCACTCTCAAGGGAGCCTCGCTGAGCGCCTGGAGATCGTGGCACTTCTTTGGCAGAACGAAGTGAGCGCCGATTTGATGTACGACTCAGCAGTCGGGAGCAACGAAGATGATATCCTGGCCATGGCTCAACGTGAGGGGATGCTGTGAGTCGGATTTACCAGGGTTATTGTCGTGATCTTACTTTGGTCGCAGGTTTCTAGTCTACCATCGGTCAGGGAGCGGTGGGCGCCAGACATGGAGAATAAAGAGCGTCCTAGGGGGCACAGAATATGATGGTACATATAGTTTCTTGAGATATTCATGTACTAATGTATTTGACCATCAGTCTTGCGGCATGAGCTCGTTCCCCAATTACAGGCACTCATTCAAGATCAAAGACGCTTGGACAAGTCGCAAGACATTGCTGCGGTCCCTCCGAAAGTAAAGGAAATGTTCGAAGTACCGCTAGTGCTCTCACCTGATAATACGAATCGGAAGCAACGACAAACAACAAAGAATATATACCAAATGAAGGGTAAGTTCGGATCCAGTCGAGTTTATTGTTTTCTGATTACGCTCCCATGCAGCGAACGCGATTGTAGCAGATATCAAGGAGGCTGCGCAGGCGGCCGCGCCTCCAATTATCGGAGTGGATGTCTCTACCGGTGCATGGAGTGTGATGACGGCAAGCCCGGCATGGATCACACAGGAGCATGCTTGGAAGACGCTATTGGAAGACCCGCACATTCAGAAAGAGGTGTTGGTGCACTTGAGGGACCAGATCTCACACATAAGACGGACGACAGAGACCCAGTTGATTTATGTGTTTTCACTACGCGACGAGAAGCTCCACATGTATCATCTTGACACAACAAAGTAGTTTTGTATCTATCATTGAATGTAGTTGTGCTTGCTTACAAGATTCATGGCATATGGTTGTCGTCTGGTCTCCGGCACCTTGCGAGCAATGCAATCGCGTCTACGACGTCCAGGATCACGAAATTCGGTCGCTTGTGATCCGATATTCCGGTCCATGAGTGTGTGCGCCCACGGGTATGCCGACCCCCGCCCGAACTTTACTCACCAGTTAAGAGTCGAAGGACCGAAGACCACCAAAAGACGTTGGCGATCTCCAAACAGTGGCTATACTAGAACACGACCCCGGCCTGGGTGACTATAAACAGCCATGCCAGCAAGAGCAATAGATGATCCCAAGCCAAGCACCTCTCATTCTCCAGTCCGAATCCACCACTGGCAAAAGCCCTGATATATCCTGCGATACGCGAACTAGCAACACCAACTTCAACGATTCCACTCAGGACATTGGACAGTATGTTCACGAGTTCAACGTCGTCGGTTCACCTCGAACTGTGATTCAGGGCTGCCTAACACTTGCAACGGAACGTGGGCACAATTTCATTGGCCGTAGTACTAGCTTCAGGGTGAGGTGGACTGGTATCTTTCCGACCCGATGAACGACAGAAAGTCAGTTTGCAAGGTATTCTGTCTTATGTCTACGCTCCACTCGGATCTCTTCGTCGGTGACTATCTTGTCCGTAGTTGTTGTCTCATATGACATTCCTGTCCACAGGAGACAGCAGGCTACACCTCTTCACACTTTCTCAGTCAATAGTATCCTCAGACTCTCATGTCAAGACTTGAGCCGCTGCCACCGTCGACTCTCAGGTAATAACATTTGCATTTTGCAAATGCAATGAAGACCCATGCTTCGAGAGATCTATGTCACATATATCGCATCGCACGACTTCAACATTATGCCGTATGACATGTCTAGTTCCGTTATTATGTTAGTATATATGCAGTCTCTCCGTTTTAATTCCACCGGTATGAACACCTATTACAGCGATGTGCTGAGTAATAATTTCAATGAATACGACGACTTAGTGTGCATTTTAATGTGTGTCCGGGGGGATAATCATTCAATCAGCTATGACGTGCGGCCTTTGAACAACCTTGACGTAGAACTACGGAAATTGGCAGTGTTGGCGGCCAAGAAGTAATTGCGGCAAGGAATCTCTTATAGCTCAATTGTTTGGATATGTAATCCGCCCATCGAGGTCGCGTTCGCTGCATAGCTGGCTGGCCTCATGGTCTGGCGACGTCAAGATCCGGCCAAGGAGCGTCCCTGTGGATGAGTACATAACCCCGCGTTATTGTGAAGCCCCCAAGATCAGTGTTCCCTTCCCTGCAACATCAACGATGAGCCACGACCGTTTCGAGTACACGTTTGACACTCCCTCCTGGAAAGGGAAGACCAGTGTGAACACTGGTATCTTCATTGGTGGCACATTCCGACCCGGGAGTGAGGGCAAAACGATCGAGTAAATTTGTCGATGCTTGAGGTGCTCCTTGTTGATATGCTAACCAACCGCCAGTGTTATCAACCCTTCGAATGGGAAACTCATTACCAAGATCGCGGAGGGCACCAAGGCCGACGTCGATGATGTAAGGCCCCTCAGTTCGCGGATGGCAATCATGGTCTCACCCTTCGCAGGCCGTCCGAGTCGCTCAGCATGCATACGACACAGTCTGGGGCCTAAAGGTGAGCCATTCTCCGGGACAAATCGGCCCGCAGTCGCTTCTGCTCCACTCCCGTGACATATATTCTCGCAGACCCCGGGTGCCATACGTGGCAAACTCCTTATAAAGCTTGCCGAACTCCTCGAACGCGATATCGACGAGATATCAGCTCTCGAAGCTCTCGACAATGGCAAGACATTCGCGATCTGCAAGGCCTTCGATGTAGCCCAGTCTGCTGCTGTTCTGAGGTACTATGGTGGATGGGCGTAAGGTTAAGTGTTTGTTCAATAACACATTGATTCTAACGAGTACCTCAGCGATAAGTTTGGGGGCAAGACCATCGAGACCCAAGAATCGAAGTTTGGTTATACTCGCCACGAACCCATTGGAGTAGTCGGCCAAATCATCCCATGGAACTTCCCTCTCCTTATGATATCCTGGAAGCTTGGCCCTGCTCTCGCGACAGGAAACACTGTCATTCTGAAACCCTCAGAAATCACCCCTTTGACAGCACTCAAGGTGTGCGACCTCATCAATGAGGCTGGTTTCCCTCCTGGTGTAGGTATATTCTCCGTTGTTCCACTCGCTGTAGTTTTGATGCAAAGGTAGGTTGTCAACGTCGTGAACGGCTATGGCCCTACTGTCGGCGCCGCCATTGCCGAGCATACGCACATCGAGAAAGTGGCTTTCACTGGAAGCACCCCTGTCGGAAGAACTGTTATGAAGGCAGCGGCGGCGTCCAACCTAAAGAATGTAACGCTGGAGCTTGGAGGAAAGTCCCCGTCAATCATCTTTGACGATGCAGATATAGACCAAGCGGTCAAATGGGCTTCTCATGGTATCTTGTGAGCCGAAGCTTTCATTGTTGATAGTGTACTTACACCCTTTCTAGCTTCAATCATGGCCAGTGCTGCTGTGCTGGGTCCCGCGTCTACGTCCAAGCCGGGATCTATGACAAGTTCCTCGAGGCATTTATTGCGTACACCAAGAAGCTCAAAGTTGGCGACCCTTTCGATCCTTCGACCTATCAGGGTCCTCAGGTCTCCAAAACACAGTACGACCGTATCATGGGTAAGGTTTATTCCACCGTCCTTCACGTCCATTTCCTGAATTCGAATAAAAAGGTTATATCGAAGCTGGAAAGAAGAGTGGCGCAAAGGTCCTGCTTGGAGGAGAACGGCAAGGCACCGAGGGGTACTTTATTCAACCAACTGTTTTCACTGAGGCAGAACATACTTCCAAGATCGTTCAGGAAGAAATCTTTGGCCCTGTCGTTGTCGTGACCATATTCACCGATGAGGATGAGATCGTTCGGATCGCTAATGACTCAATGGTGAGCAGTGCTAGCCCCAAATGAACGGTCTTCTTATAGGTATTTGATTAGTACGGTTTGGCTGCCTCTGTCTTCTCAAGAGATATTTCCCGTGCCATCACTACCGCACACCGGCTACACGCTGGAACTGTTTGGGTGAACAACCACAACTCTCTCGACGCACAGTTGCCGTTCGGTGGATATAAGCAATCGGGTATCGGTCGCGAGCTTGGCGAATACGCCCTTGCGAACTACACAAGTGTCAAGACCGTGCACATCAACCTGTCCAACCAACTGTAGGAGTTCAGTGGAAGTGTAGTGATCCGTATCACATGAATGTAACAGTTCTTGCGTTTACCACTTTGAGCTATCACACGTTATGTGAACAACTTGACCGTCTCCTCAACCAACCAAATGAGCAATGCCTATGCTCCACTCCCACGGAGCGATGACCTACCAAATGGTACTGGTGTACAAACTAAACGACTCCCAGGAGGAGGTGTTGTCACCAAATTAGACGCAGATGGCGACTATAGTTACTCGTACGGAGAGAACGGTCCGTATGATGCTCTTTCATAGAGCTTCTACTCATATCTACCATATAACGAAGGAGTGAGGGGTCTTCTTCATAGCCACTATGCCCTGGCATCCGCCGTGTTTTGTTCTCTTGGAGGCCTGACCTTTGGATACGACCAAGGGGTCATTTCAAATGTGAGATATGCCTGATCTGCCTAATTTGGTATCAACTCTTTGGTAGGTCCTCGTCATGAAAGAGTTTCAGGAGAAATTCGTGCTATCTGCCTTCCAAATTGGTCTCATAAGTGAGCTCCCATATCCTTTACATTTTTACCCAACCCGTACTCTTACCTGATCACAGCTGCTGTGCTTGAGCTTGGGGCACTCGGCGGCGCTTTGGTGGCTGGCGCATTCGCGGACTACTGGTCACGAAGAAAGTCCATATTTCTTGCGTGTGGTACGTGCCATAGGCTTATACTAACACCCTATCTCATTGTTTTGAAGTCGTCTTTTGTGTCGGCTCGGTCCTGCAGACGGTTGCCAACAGTGCCTGGACACTTGGGTTTGGACGTGCCATAGGGGGAATAGGTATTGGTGCATTGAGCATGTTGTGTCCCCTATTTATAGGAGAGATCGCCTCCCCGGAAACTCGCGGAGCACTGGTTGCATTGGAGCAGCTCTCGATCGTGCTAGGGGTTGTGTTGGGTTTCTGGATAGGATTTGCAACTCGATCCCTACCAGGCTCTAGCTCTTGGAGACTACCTCTTGGGATCCAGGTCTTCCCAGGAGTCGTCCTCGCTGGTGGGTCAATGCTGCTACCTGAATCACCCCGGATGCTTGTTCTCCGTGGAAAAGAGAAAGAAGCCACCGCCTCTCTAGAACGGCTTCGCAACAGAGTTGGTTCAAATGACCCATTGGTCCAAGTAAGCTCAATTTTTGGGACGTTGCCGGGAGTTACATCTATTACAGCTGGAACTCGCCGAGATGCGGCTCGAGGCCACCCTCGTCAAAGAATCAAATGCACGAGGAGAGAGTAACTGGCGAAATCTTTTGGGCCCCAAGTTGCTACCCCGCACGAGTATCGGTGTGACGGTAATGTTTTTCCAACGTGAGTTTCCAACCGTCGGGGCGATCATTCACTTACTCGATCATAGAATGGAGCGGTATCAATGCCCTGTTATACTATGGTCCTTCCCTAATGGCCGCTGTTGGATTACGTGACGAAACGATGCTGATAATGGCAGGTCTTATCAATGTAGTCCAATTGATCGCGGTCATTCCTGCTCTCGTGTATCTGGACGATTGGGGTCGCAAACAGCTGCTCAAATGTGAGTCCTCGAGCGCTTCCGGTGGCCTATCTCTCACATCTGCATAGTGGGTGCTATTGTAACAAGTGCATCGCATGGCCTCGTTTCAGTGATGGTACGCGTGCTGAAGACTCTTCCCATGAAGACCATTGACCGCTTTTGTAGATCTGGCTCGGGCAAGATGACTGGTCAAAACATTCTGTAGAAGCTTGGTCGGCAGTTGGGTTCGTAATAATCAAAATATTCTGTATCCCCGTTTAACCTATCTGTAGGCTGGTGTACGTCTTCACGGCAGCCTATGGCCTTAGCTTCGGCCCCATTGGATGGGTGTTACCTAGGTGGGTATTTTTTTATGGGGAAGAGGCTCCTGACGAGGTAGTTCCAGCGAGGTCTTTCCGCTTTCCATCAGAAGCAAAGGTGTAGCACTTTCGACCGCCTCAAACTGGTTGAACAATTGTAGGCTTCATTTACGCTTTTTCCTGCGGTTTTTGAATTCATATGGCATCCAGTCCTCGTAGGATTAATTACACCCGTTATCATAGGGGCATCTCCGAGGTATGTGCCATGACATTTGAGCTATATAGCGTGCTCAATCATTACATGAAGCGGGACCTTCGCTCTGTTTGCATCTGCATGTGCTGGTGCATATATTTGGGCCGCTGCCGTGGTCCCAGAAACGAAAGGCCTCTCACTCGAAGAGATTGACGCTATATTTTCTTCCTCTTTTGGAAGGCAAGATACAGAACGTCGAAAGGAGGTGTGTCGCGGAGTCCATTGTGAAGACAATCTTGGCTCATCCACCTTTAGGTGCGGCGTGAAGTCGGAATTGACGAAATATTGCGTGATATCGTGTATGAATAGACGTACCATCAAGATCAAGCATATTTATCAATCAATATCATTCCCATCGAGACAATTTCGATAATGTGAAAGGGGCTCAACAGCCGAAAGAATACAAGATATCAAGTAGACGCCGTTAACCTGGCTGTGGATGCAGGTGGGGTTTCTGCTGCTTGAAAGGGAGAGGTCTTCGGGTTGAACAGCCCTTTTTGAGTGGCAAACTCGACGCCTCGCTTTCCAGATAAAGGGTCAGAGGGAGGAACATAGAATTCGTCGATAATAGGGATTTGGAGAAGGTTCATCTTAGGTGTGATGACGATCATGGTGTTCGTCCTGATCTCCATCCAATCAGCTGCGAACCGAAGGAAATCAGTATGAAAGTCCGACGACCCCAAACGCGAGACCCTACCCTTCTCGAAAGTGAGAGGTTCGCTCGCAATCATAATGATGTTCTCCCTCTTGTCCAGCTTTTGCATACGGTAATGACCGCCTGGAGCGTACTCGCTGAACGTCGTCCCAGACGAGAAATACAGGCTAGCAGCCTCGTCTGTCTTGCTTGAAATGTACCTGGTCGCCACTACCGTCTCCCCATCTGTAACACAGAAGTTCATCAAGGAAGGTTCTGTGATGCCCGCGTCCCGTGCGAGTGAATTCAGAGTCTTGATAGTATCTAGCATCGCTTGTCTGAGGACATGAGGCGTGAAGGTGTCGTTCGCCTTTGCGGTTGCTGGAAGAAGCGACAGAAAGAGCGCGAAAGCCCATTCAGAGTCGGTGTTTCCTTGCGGGACAGCAAACATTTCATCCGGCAAGAGAGCTTGGAGGCGACGCTTGATCCGTTCAAACTCCGCGATACCCCCATTGTGCATCCACTGCTCGTCAACGGTTTCGGAAAGTCAAGGTTGGAAATAGGAGGGGCATGGGGGCATGACAAACCATTAAGCGACCATATGCCCATGGATGGCAATTGTCTTGTGACAGTGAGCCGGCTGTTGTTGCACGGACATGCGCGAAGACAAGCGGGCTGGCGAGGACCAAAGGAAAAGGTGAAACGGCGAGGCTAAAAAACAAGCTCACAACGCACGATTTGATCTTTTCTGCTATTCGCGTCAAATTTGCATTGTTCCATGCGGGTGTTATTGAGGTGAATATGCACGGTTGATTGCCCAACTCAGGGTCTCGATTAGCATCGTACCAGCCTAGAGTTTCAGACCCAATGGGCATGTGTATCAATGATATGAGTTTCCTTGGTGATAGGAGACTCCTCACCGACTCCAAATCCATCACCGTTGATTGGACGACGCCGGTCAAGCCGCAGCCTCGAGTCGAACGCCTGGTTGATAATGGAATGCGCAGGTCGCGTCAAAAGCTACTCAAAGGGGTGATTAATACGCGTCGGAGCCCTCGGCGCTGCGTACATGCGAAAGGAGAATGGGCTCGGTGCCCTTGTAAATGACGAGTCGACACATGCGGCTTCGGGAAAGCTTTCCAGTATGCTCTCCAATTGTTAGGGAGTAGCCGCTTTGTGCACGCTGGCAATGATCAGGAGCAGGAACAATGGCGTCCTTCCACGGCTTTTACGGGCTCACGATGGTGGCGTGCTCGCATCCCGATTGGTCCTCCATGTGGAATCAGCTGACGGGCTCACTCAAATGGTTTCTCCTCGGTTCATCCGAACCTACTCCGTACATGTGCAGGTACGAGCAATAAAATACAGCAATATTTATATGAATCAATGCAGATGCGGGACGGTTGCGGATATGGGCTTGAGGTGATTCGAGACGCTGCTCCAAAGTCATTTGTCCATAACTGGGACCCTCTCTGGAGAAGGGTCCTCGCCGGGGATGAATTCAAGCTGAAATTTCGATGAGATGGTGTTTTGAGCAGTGTGGGAAAACAAAGGCTTACTTCATCTAGATCCTTGAGTGATTGCTCAATGATCTTGATTACATTGTGAAGGTCGCTCTCTTCAATAACCAATGGAGGAGCAAACCGAATCCTATAGCACAACCTGTCAGTCTAGCAACTTTCTGATGACCAAAGAACTTACGTGTTGCCGTGGGTGGGCTTTGCGAGCACACCTCTCTCCTTCAGAAGGAGGCAAAGCTGCCATGCGGTCCTTGCCTTCTTGCTCCTCGACTCGTCCATGACTATTGCATTGAGCAGACCCTTTCCTCGGACCTCTTGGACCAGCGGCGATTGGATCGCGTTGATGCCGTCGCGGAAGACCTTGCCAAGCTTTTCAGCGCGATCGGCAAGATTCTCGTCGACGAGAACTTTCAAAGCCGCTGTCGCAACGGCACAACCCAGTGGGTTCCTTCAAAGTTATGGTCAATGGAGGTCACTAACGATGTAGGCCAATAACGCACCCTCCATATGTGCTTCCGTGTTCGCCGGGCTTGATGCAGAGCATAATGGCTCTGCTTGTAAGAACCGCTGAAACAGGATATACACCACCACTCAACGCTTTGCCGAGTAAGAGAATATCTGGCTTGACGCCATCATGCTCGCAGCACAACATCTTTCCGGTCCTACACAACCCCGTCTGGATCTCGTCACATATCAGCAGCACATTGTGCTGCTTGCAAAGTTTGTGTGCTTCAGCTAGATAGCCGGGGTCCGGGACAACAATCCCCGCTTCACCCTGGATGGGTTCAACAAGGAATGCTGCAATGTTCTTACTGTTGGCCTCAAGAGCTTCGCGAAGGTCCGGTATCGAGTTATAGCGGAGGGTCTTGGCTTCCCCATTAACCGTATAATGAGGCCCAACATTCGGCAGGTAAGGGCCAAAGTCGTCGCGACTCTCTGGGTCCGTGCTCATGCTGCAACCAGGCATCAGTGATTGGTACGGAGCACCGCGGAACCGGGTTCATCTCCAAATGAAGAGGCCCATTACCTGATCACGGCCAAACTCCTTCCATGGAAATTCCCTTCAGCGGCCAGGACAACAGCTTGGTTTTCAGGAACTCCTTTCTCCAAATACGCCCACTTCCTCGCAAGCTTCAACGAGGTCTCAACCGCCTCGACTCCGGTGTTCATTGGCAACACCATGTCGAAGCCGAACATCTCTGTTATCAGCTCGGCAAATGGGCCCAGTTGGGAATTGTAGAAGGCGCGGGAGGAGAGGGTAACGTGCTGCGCTTGCTCCTGGAGCGCCTTCAAAATCTCAGGATGGCAGTGTCCTTGGTTCACGGCCCTATTCGCGGGGTGAGCCATTGTGAGTCTCTCCGCCATGTCAAAAGGGAAATATCCCCACTCACGAATAGGCCGACAGCATGTCGATGTACACTTTGCCTTCGATGTCCCATACTCTGCAAGGTAATTCGCCACACGAACTGCATTACGACATGGATGGTCGAGAGCTGATTTACGTACTTTGCTCCTTTCGCAGAACTAAAAACGACGGGAAGTGGGTGATAGCTGGTCGAGTTTCGCCGGTCAGGTCTGGAAATGAAGAGGATAACCACGAATTTACGAACTTGTGCGCATTATACTTGTGTTCGAGGTGAATAAGGTCCTGAGATGACAGTCCGCCTGCGCCCCTAGCGTCGCCCGTCGTGTGACCACCGACATTCAAATGAATACGTGATATAAACATACTTGCGAGTATGCACCGTCGAAGCAAACCGGATGGGGCTAAGTTTACTATTGTTGACTAGTATATGAGAAGTAGAAAAGGGTGGCTTTGCGAGTAAACGAGAAGAGGTGTTGCGGAATGGAGTGAGCGTTGCGGTTGGCTGGTACAAGAGGGTATTCGCGAGTCAGTATCGAGTTCAAACGAGGCCGTATAACGAACAGAGGGTGTAGTTCATGGCCGTTGGTGTCTGCTCTCTCACCATCATGTCCGGTCCGTAGTGGTGGTAGTGGTGGTAGCTTTCAAGTGAAGTCCCCAAACAACCAAACAGCGCGGTCATATGATGCCCTCTACACCTTTGCTCCGTCTGCTTTGGATCCGCCATGTCCTAGTCGGATGACAGTTCCGGAATCTTTAACCCAATCATTCCGGTCCTGTTTCAGCCGACCTGTTGAAAGAATAAGAAGGCTCATTGTTAAGAATCATAAACACCTTGGGAGAGCGACTTTATGTACAAACTCAGACACCAATCGGTTGTTACGCTACAGCTTCAAATCTGGCTCCAACACTGAAGACACCAGTAAAGCTACTGAGTAAGATAGGGACACAGAGAACATCGAGCGGTTTGGGAGCAGGCCAGATATGGGGGAGGTAAAGGATAAGGCAACGACGGGAAAAACATGCTACGTATTCAATCACTGTACAATAGGTTGGCGCTCCTTGATAGAGGGGGCGAACGAACGAAGTTAAGAGACACCTCCAAAAGACAAAAGGCCGGGGGACAACAGCCTGAATGTCCAAGGAAGGGTCTGAGATGGGATGGAGACAAAAAAGGACGCATAGGATGTCATGTTTGACAGATAAAAAGTTATGTTGCAGCGTTACAGGTCGTCAGAGGGCTGTAAAACTCTCGACGTGGGAATCAGCGTCGATGGGCCTGAGGAGCACCCTGGGGCATTCCCTGCCATCCAGACGGCGGCATTCCCGGGTATGGTGGTTGATAATGCTGTGCCATTTGAGGATTTCCGCCTTGCTGAGGATACCCGTACATGGCGGCGGTGGGATCGTGACCAGGGTGGCCATGAGGGACTGTAGGACTTTGCATGGGAGGTCCATCAGGGTTACTCTCATTAACCACGTTCATTCCACTTGCGCTGCGAGTCTGCATCGCGAGTCGAGGGCTGGTAACCTTTCCATTGCTACCACTTGCTTTGCGACGATGGGCCTGATGAGCCTCTCGCGCAGCTCCTTGGGCACCTCCGCCGTATGGATGAGCGCCGTGGTGGGCTCCATGGGCCGAAAGGGGCGTAACCGCAGACGCGCGGGCGTGGCCTGGAGCGCCATGATGCGACGTGTGACGTTGCTGGGAACCGGGAAGCTGCGATGAAGGCTGCATATGAACAGCAGAAGAAGGGGGTGACGGTTCGGAGCCATCATCGCGCCCACCAGAGCCTTCTTCGTCACCCTCGTCGTCATCATCGTCACGACCCTGATCGGACGGATCGATGCTTAAGCCTCCAGGCACATTACGCACCTGCTGGCCTGCCATCGGAGGTGGATGGGGCATTGGCAAATTCATGTGCGGGGGAGGCGCGTGAACGTTGGCCTGATGGACAGTGTTGCCTGGGACACCCAGAGGGGCACCAGTTGGGACAGTGCCAGCGGGAGAGTTAAGGCATGCCTGAATGAGGTTCTTGCCCTCGGGTTGTGTCACGAGTGGCTGGAGCTTGGCAGTGGTGAAGGTATAGACAAGACCGGTCTCAGAGACGACGAGGAGAAGAACTTGAGTACCAGTGAGGGTGGAAAGCTCGTAGGCCTGAAAAGGGAAATGATGTGCATTTATGGTCAGCATTCGTGCCAAATGCGGATGACGCGCATCGGGGGATAGTAGAGGGATCGAAGAGCGCGGGACGAGCACACTGCACACAAATTCGAAGTTATCGCGTCGGGCGTTGAACGCGACGAGGGGGCTCACGTAATCACAGCTGGGTAGTGGGAGGGAGAGAGGGCGCGCACCTTCTTCATGATGCCCGCCTTTCGCTTTGAAAAGGTGATGTGGCGGCGAGACTTGTCGTTGATAAACTCAATCTTGATTTTCCTGCGACCGGCCTTCTTGTCGGTGCCTTTGCCTTTTGCCGGGGCGTCGTCGTCTTCCTCGCCGTCGTCTTCGTCGCCGTCTTCGTGTTGGAAGCTGAGATCGGCCGCGGTAGGAACACCGGATGGACCTCCGTGGGGCTGCTGCATGCCCTGGTAGTGATGTGCGCCGGCTGCGGTAGACATGGTACTCGATTTGCGGTTCGGCGCTGACGAAGCACCGGTCGTCAGTACTACGACAGCAGAACAGAGAGGAGCATCGACTGGGAGCCCAATACGCAGGTAAGTACCCGTCGCCAGGTGTGACAGCGAACGGGGCTGCTGGCGACAAGAAGCCGCCCATTGTTGGGAGAGGCGCGAGATGGCCGAGATCTGGAGAGAGAGCTACGTACCGGGATGAGAGGAGAGATGGTGCAGAGGAGAACGAGGGATGGAGTCGACGGGGGAGGCGCAGGGACCAAAAGAGGAAAGATTGAAGATAGTCCCAGTTGGGAGGGCGAGAGCGCGGGTTCCAAGTTTCGCGCACTGTTGTTTTTTCACCCCGAGCACAAAGCGTGTGCCACGTTGCTCCCACTCTATTTCCCTGCCTGGACGCGGGACACTCGGGACACTCGGGACACTCAGCTGCTGCCCTTGCTGCTCCTGACGCTGACGCTGACGCTGATGCTGACGCTGACGCTGCTGCTGACGCTAACGCTGCTGCTGACGCTGACGCTGCTGCTGCTGCTGCTTAGTAGTCAGGCTATCAAGTTTGCAACCTC
>Ga0307513_10003135_pt1 | contig 22570 bp, 24 predicted proteins | sample 15_EM_MG_FD_202174 | JGI IMG/M metagenome (GOLD analysis project Ga0307513, IMG submission 202174) | Populus trichocarpa ectomycorrhiza microbial communities from riparian zone in the Pacific Northwest, United States - 15_EM | ecosystem: Host-associated > Plants > Roots > Unclassified | place... | reverse complement strand
GTACAGTGATACTCCATCGGACTCCATCGGAGTCCGGCGCTTATTTGTACAGTACTCCGTCGGAGTCTGGTGCCTAAATCCACTGTCATTCCGCCGTTTTTCGAGCAAAAGCGTGGGAAAAGACTCCGATGGTACTAAAAACATTGGCTGGTGTCTGTGCTATTTCAAGTCTGACCGGAGTCCAGTGGAGTCCAGTGGAGTCCACCGGACTCCGGTGGACTCCGACCGGAATAAGGGGGGGAGGGTAAAGTCCTCTCTAACCCGCACATTTATACCATCTCTACAGTATCAAGTTGGATGTTTGTAGGAGGAGTTTGTAGTAATGCTTGCGACGGCTCGGACACTTAGGACAATGAGAAAGCAAACAAGCTCTTCAAAGGCAGCATGCACGTGCACACCCATCCATTCTATCCTTCGTTGTCACCAAGAAATTTATAGCCTCCAAGTTGATTGGCTACACCTGGGTATTCGCATGATTCACATATTACATGCAGATATGGTTAGACCCACAGGTGCAACCTGGTACGGTGGATGAAAGAAGGAGTTTCAGTCTTATCCGTGTGCCCAGCGCCAGATTTCCAAAATCGCGATGAGGATGTGATTCGGTGTCCTTCACCTATCTTTCACCACGCACCCTTGGCTTTTTGCTACCTCGGTTTATAAATGATTTAGGCTGTAAAATGGCCCCTGTTGCCATATCTATATTGTAGCGGTTTTCGAAATGTTTATTGGGTGCGTCTGTGTGCAGAAAACTCCCAAATACTTACTCGGCCAATGGGAGGATGACAGAAGCTCCAATGTTGCCTCAATACTCCATTCAACCATCATTAGGGACTCGGTGACCAAGGCTCCAACTGTAGAGGGGATTTCGGGCCAATGTGTTTTGGTGTGTTCAATGAGGAATTTATATTTTGAGATGTGGATCGTCTTGCTTAGCCAGTGGTAGCGCGTTCCCAACGGAGGTAACGTCGAGGGGAAAATTCTGGGATTCAGAGAGGTACATAGAATGACTAAGGATACGTTAACAATTATTTCGTTTGGATCCTCGGGATTTTGGGCTAGAGCGGCGTCGACTTGCCGCTGCCGGGCAAGATGAGCAAGAGAGTATTCTTTTCCTCTGGTTAGGAGGGGACGGAAGTATGGTTGGCGGCGGCATGTAGGTGGTGCGAGGTTGCATTCATTTCGTGTAATTTGCGTGGTTCGGAAGACAGCACCTTGAGTGCTATTTGCAGGAAAAGTGGGGGTAGGGGAAGAAGAGCATGTCATTTATTTGGCGGACCCTGTAATCTGATAAGATTGAAATTTATATTGTTTGAAAACCGTATCGGACATGTAAAAGTAATCGTTTCTCAGGCCAAACTTCGGCAGTCAATCCGGGAATTGGAGCTCAATTGATGAACCCAGAGGGCAACCCCCCAAAAAACCAGGTAACCTGATTCTCTACGACTTGGAAATAAAATGAACATTTTGGGTTTACACTATCGTGTGAACAGTTCTTTCCCTGGTCATCGGTCACTTGGAGATTTGAACATTTATCCCAGTGAATAATTGCTGTCATAGGTCATACCCAGTGAACGATCGGTCGCAATAGTACGGAAAGTGCGGCGAAAAGTGCGGCAATCGTGTGCGACTCCGTCGAGATGCGTTTTCTGATTGAATGTTCCGTAAAGGCAGGTACTACTAATCTCGTTACCCATTTTTTTAACCTGAATCACATCTTAAGTCCCTCATATTTAAAGGAACACCTATTAAATAGATGTCACAGTCATATTAAACTCCAAATTCAATAGAAACCCTCCGAAATTTTCGTTTTTAGCCACTATTGGAGATATGTTTTTTGTTCGGTCTGACATATCCTTTTTGGGGGAAAAGGGGGGCGGGAGTAAGGCCCAGCACCTTAAAAAAATTTACCGACCCCGTGCAATTTTTAACATCCCAGGCCCCCTTTGTACCCGACAGATTTGATGTCAGCCGCATGCAATTGCTTGATGCCGCTCGCAAGCACGCCAAGTAAGATGAGCCTCTCAAAAATAGCCAGTGTTCATTCCCGTTTAGTATTTTGAATCCACTACTTAGTTTGCGAGACGCGTCGAATTGAAGACTTGGTGAAATTGGTCACGTTATTGCCTGGCGGATTTTGCCGCCGCACACGATCGCCGCACTTTCTAATTCACTACTGGATATCAGAGAAGTATAGCTGCGACCGACTAGGACGACAGTAAGGGGGATCGGGGAGGGAAAAAACCAGTTATGGCTTCACGTTATCTGCCGCCGCACACGATCGCCGCACTTGCATCTCGACGGAGTCGCACACGATCGCCGCACTTTTCGCCGCACTTTCCAATTCATGAATCCACTCCACTTCGGAATGCATTCGGAAATTGGAATGTGGTGAAATGTCCGGCGATCATGTGTGGCATTGGGGTAGCGACAAAATTATAATTCTTTTCCCCTCCCTCCGCTTCAACACTTTATCATATACCTTTGATGGCGTATCGCCCTAACTATACCTTTACGGAGGTGGACGCCACCCCTAATATCTTTCAACTCGTAACGGGGTCAGAGGGGGTGATGATAAGAATAGTAGTAGTGGGATTCAACCCTTGCTACTGGCAACCTCCTGACCAGGAAATAGCCTTTACTATGGCAAGACTGCTGGACACAGGTGACTGCATCAAACCACCGTGACCCTGCGATCACTATGCAAATTGAAGGACTGAACGCGTCAATACAAGGACAGATGCAAGCAAGCTCAGAAGAGTCCAGGGAAGGGTCAAGTTGAGATCAAGATAATCCAGAAATTCCGCATCGTTTGGTGGAAAAACGTATATGATGTCTATTCGATACTTAGTACTTTTATTGACACGTTGTAGCCTCACGAAGATCCCGCTATATTTACTGTTCTGGAATGCACCTACCGCCCGAAGTGGAAGGTCATCGACCGCTTGGGGAAAGGTGCCTTCCAATTCTACGATATCGAATACACCAGAATTCTTGGCACCTTTGTGGCGAGATTTTGCAGGCAGTATTCCAAATTTATGGATCCGTGTCGTATAAATCTTGTGCATTGATATGGGTAGTACAACAACTGAAAATCAAACTCTGCATGTTTTCCTGGAAGAAGGAAAAAGTCGAATGAGATAAACCGAGAAAACTTGATACTGATAGGTAAGGTGTCACTAGGACAGGGTAGCGTTGAATACAATTGAGTAGCTGTGTAATAGGGCGGGAGCATCAAGCACCTGAAGGAGGAGAAAGTGAAAGCTAATTCTCCCTGAACGTATATTGACAATAAATCCAGAAAGGAGGAAAACAAAGATTGGATTCTAAAAACTTATCCTTCACGCGAGAAACCACGCGAGAAACCTCGGAAGCGTGTAACGGCGTTGACCATTGAAATAGCTCCTGCTCGCCAGACGTTCACAGAAGACATGGCGAACTGATGCGTCCCGTATACGATAAACTGCGTAGTCATCGCCAGAACCACTATTATCCCAATCAAGAGGGCACCTACGGGCGACGCGTCGAATGCGACGAGCCCGAGGAAGGTCATGAGCGAGATGGAAGATACTAGCATGCAGAAAGTGGGCGTGCGCGATGACAATGAGAAGGAGACGTATGAATCATATATGTCACGAGAACGGTACTATGAACAACTATATGAGCGTGTGAGGAGGTCGAGGTCACGAGTGTACGCACAATGAAAGTTTCCAACTCTACCCAGTTATAACGGAGCAGGAACCAGACGTCACAGAAAATCCCAAGGCCACATGCGGCACTGCTAGTGGCAACCGCGGTATACGCGTAGGAGTCGATCCGGAAGATGGAATCTGTGGTTATTGCCAATATCGCTGTGTTCACACTAGCCGTTGTTGTTAGCATCCCAAATCGCCAACGTATGGTGAAAAACTTACGCAGCAATACCCACGAGCTATAGGTTGAATGATGAATGAACTGAGAATCGAGAAGCACAGTTGTAAATCGACTTACGAAACCTCCGTCGAATGTCCATTCCAGTTGTAACCTTGACCGCACCGATGCAAATTCCTCTGGTGTACATGCAACAGAAAGTTCACCATACAAGGTGAACGACGACAAAGCCCTGGTCTCCCAGGGTACGGTGGTGGTGGTGGTCGGTTCTGCGTTTGGTCGAGAACCAGTCATCCCTTCTCCACGAACCGGCCCGTCGGACACGCCAGAGCAGTTCACAGGATTGTTGAACTGGGAGGGTGGGTTCGTATCTTTATGGTAATGTTAATATTAATGACTAAGTAATAGTTCTGTATGGATCACCGTCTGAAATGTGGCTTGTCGATGCTGTCGCCGTTGGCATAGCGGGTGGGGAGTGTCTATCGGGTGAAAGATTTGTGATCTGAAGCATAGGAAGTCGATTGTTAATCAGCACTGGGTCATCATGCCGACAAATATATCGTACACCCACCTCATTGGGCATAAGTTCATGCCCGTTGCGTGATCCTTGGGGAGGAGTCCACGTCGCTCTCTCGATGTCGTATTCGCGGGAAGGAAACGGCGCAAACAACAAGCGCAATGCACTCAGCCGAGAAAGCCTACATCACGATTACAATTGGTAAATAATTCTACTATCGAGCGTTAACGTTGTATAGAACTTACCTCTGGTATTGATGCGCCACTGGATGCAAGGCTGCATCCGAGGCTCGGGAGTAGTCACATGATGCGGCGAAGTTGCTGGATGGCATAAGACGAGGAGACTGGAGGAACAGTTCAACGAAGTAAATTTCAAGAGTATCGGAGGGTCAAGAGTATCGGAGGGTCAAGAGTATCGGAGGGTCAAGAGTATCGGAGGAGGAGAAATGCGAGAGTTGGACATTGATTTAAGAGAACGAAACGCAGGCCAAGGTGATGCGGAACTAAAAAATCAAATCGAGATATACGATCCCTCTTACCATATCCGGTATTTGAACAGGCACACCTACAGTTGACGTCAGGGTATGTATGGACACCGCCTTTTTATTCATATGCCGGGTTGAAAAATACCACAGGTACCATATCACGTCTCTAAATAGAACAGGTCAGCGGTCGGTTGACTGTCTAAGTGGATATACTTAGAAGTTCTCCCCTCAGTTGGATTAATGTTGAATAAGTATTGTACACTTGGAAAAAATTCTACCTTCACAGGAGAGTAATTTCGTACTTTTTCGATATCCCTACGGTAGTCCACCCCTTCCTTCATTATATTTTAGCCAACCGCCTGTGGCCAATCTGGTCTCTTTAAATCGATGTTATAGGATCCATGGTATCTAAATCTATCCTTATATTCTCCAGATAAAGAGTATTGGTAAAGATGATGTGATCATTGATCATGGGTCTCCCTCTTCCTACCCCTCTCCAGACCTTGTCCCCTGATGGAGGCGCTCACATTTAAACACTGTAGAGGCAATGAGGGTGCACGTTAGAGAAATTATGCCAGCTAAAATCTGCAGATATTATCCTGGTATCCTCACAGGAAAATGGCACACGCACCCGCAATGGGTGGGAAGCGCGTTCGCATTTGGGACGGGACAGTACGTCCATCACTGCCGCCTGAGGATTTCTATCCCAATATGGGAAGGGACGGAAGGTCAGGAGGGGACACGTTACCAGCTCCAGCGCAGCAACCGGAGGGAGGTAGAATTTTTTTCCAAGTGTATGATACTTAAATCCGACTGAGCGGAGAACCTTTCTAAGTACATCCACTTAGACGGGGTTAATCGATAACTGACCTGTTCTATTTAGAGACCTGGTGTGGCGTAGGTATCCACAGGTTCGGAGCTACATATCCCCTTCACAGCCGGCTGTGGTCCTCGAACTGTAGACCCCCCTTTCTACTCTGGATGGGGTGCTGCACGCTGCTGTCATTGACGCCCATGGCACCAATGCCGATAGAAAAATCAAATCGAGATCCATGCACGCCATTCTTCCAGAGCTTTAGAACGTAGATGGGGAAGCAAAGAACTTTGAAATGGATGTGATGCTATAAATGAACAAAATCACAATTTCATAAAATCGATATCGAAGAGAACAAGTTGTCCGTGATGAGAGCAGTTAGTCATGACCAGAAATCGAATCGAACAAAGTTAAATGATCATGAAACCCGAGAAAGACAAGTGGTGGATGTGAAGAGTTGGTTAAATAAAAATAAAAAGGCGAGCTGAAGTACAAAAAAACTCTTCAATAATTCAGCGAAAGAGAACGAAGCAAAAGAGAAAGGATGAAAAATACGGCAACGCCCACCAAAAAAAAACCTCAACCACAAAATCATAGCTCATCCTCCGGATGCCACCTCGAAACCTTCAAGTTATCTAAAGGCCGCTAATAATACTGGTTATACTTCTTCGTTTCACTCCTCTTCGCAGGGCGCGGCATCATCGCCTTGATAAGCGTCGCTCGTTCTTGATCCTCATGCAGCTCAGGCACATAGAACCACTGAGCTTCCAAGGGGCGATTCGCGTTGTCCTGCGAAAATAAAATCATCAGTCAAACCATGCGCCAACGCAAGAACGAATGAAAAAAAAAAAAAGAACACACCTTCCCACTACTCTCAACCTTCCCAAACACCCCCCGCCCAACCTCACCCGCATGCAACACACGATCAAATATTCCCACCCACACCCGCTCGCTCCTCTGCGTCTTCAACGACGGCTGATCCTGCATCACTAGCTTGAATAGCGAGGACACGGGCAACGACGACGCGCGCGACATCGCCATCGTTTCAATCAGCCCGCATATTTGGGAGTGCAGCGCGGCCGTTTCCGGATCTAGGGGGGATCGGGGTCGAAGCGGTGTGGGAAGGGTTGACGTCGTCTTCGTCATTGGAGGAGTAGATGGTACACGAAGAACGTCGGATTGATGATTGATTTTGCTTTTGGTGGGTGGCGGCTGTTATCCGCTCGTTTCGCCGTGCTGGCGCTGGTACTGGCATGATGATCCCCACCACCCTTCTTCAACTTCCTCTTTGCGTCGAATTCGAATCCACGTTTTCCACCTCCATTTCCATCCTCTTGCTTTTTTGGCTCCTGGAGGGCATCTCCCCCTCGTCATCCACCTTTCGCTTCTTTTTGATCGGACCTCCACCTCCTCGTTCCTTCTCCTTCACCATCTTCTCCGTATCTTTCCTCCGCTTTCCCTTGACTGGTTTCGCCTTGGCATCAGGAGTAGCAGTAGTAGAAGTACCAGCCATCTCAGAAGAGCATCGATCTACACCATTCTTATCCCGCAACATCGCTGACTTCTTCCGAACGACAGGGTGAACTCGCGTTTTGAGCTTATTCGACGAGGACGAAGAAGCTTTGTGGTCGGTGTTCATACCCTGCTCGACAACAATGGAGGGTGGATGCGGAGTGGTCAAAGCGGAAGAATTAGGGGCGATCAGGATGGAAGATGCGTCATTATCTTGGGAAGTTGGAGGTGGGAACGACAGAGCGTCGGAAGTTTTCCGCTCGCCGAGAAGGGGTGCGGTAGCGAGGGATCGGACTACTCATTCACAGTATCGGAGTTTTGAATTGTCGCGATGGGTTGTATTTCAGTCTTTGGTGACTTCAGAACAAGCGGTATTGGAATCAAGATCATATCACTCACATCCCAGAAACCCCGGAACGTTCAACATCGTCATTGTCGTGAACCTCAGATAATGGCGACTAATCCTTCGCAAACGAAAGCGACGATACCGATCGCAACACAATCGACACAGAGAAGATAGCGGCGGGGATGGAGGGGCGACGAGGGCGCGTCAATATCAACATCCGAACTGCTCTCGCGATCATTGCTGAACGAAGGGAATGTATGCGGCAATTCCAATTCGCCCTCTGACGAAGCTGTTATCGGATCGATTGGAATGGAAATAGGGGCGTGATGCGACATAGTCTCGAGTGTACTATGATCCGGGAGATGCTGTTGTGGAGCCTCGGGGGTCACTTTGGGGTAGATGACGGGCGCAGGCTCTGAAGTCGTCTTGGGGAAACGTCGGAGTAGCTACACAGAAATGGCATGGCGCCGTTTCATGATCTCATGATTCGAATACATAAACTTCGGATTCGTGGTCTGCATTGGTAGTGGTGGTTAGCGGCATGGTGCACGTATGCAACAGAGTTGTGATGAGTCACGAAAGAAAGCAAACGCACATCTCGTTTCGCATCCACCTTGACCTCTTTCTTCTTCTTCCACTTCTCCAATTTTGTCCATCTATCCTGCTTTACTGTGGTTCCCTGGACGACGTTCAATGCCGTTGCCGTGGTTGTCGTTGGAAGAACGCCGCTTTGTTCGCTGGTTGGGTCGTGCCAGAGACGACTTCCGCATTGGGTCCCCGTTTCATCGTTGGAGACTCGCTAGCGATCACGGAAATAAAATTGGGGAGGTAGGATGGTAAGTAAATTAGTAAAAGGAATGGGCGTCAAAGTCAAATGGGATAATTTGTTTTGAACCAAGGAAATTTGAGAGCAAGTTGGTCGTATTTGGCAAAGACTTCCCAGTCATGTCGGTGGCTTTGGAGTCCTTGGACAATCTCCTCATCTTATGTTACCCAACAACCCCGCTCCAGTACCTGACTGTAACAGTCTTGCATCCAGCAACGCATCCACACGGAAGGCAAGTTGTAAATAACGTTGGATATAGGAACCATTTATCAATTGTGACTCTGATAGGGTGCATTGCGCTTGTTGCTTGCGCCGATTCCCTCCAGTGAATACGACGTTGAGAGGGCGACATGGACCCTCTCCAATAATCACGCAACGGACACGCACTGGAAACTGAGAAGGTGGGTAGACGATATTTTTGTCGGCGTGATGACCCAATGCTGATTGACAATCGATTTTCCGTGCTTCAGATCACAAATCCAACCGCCAATATGCCTGGCGAGGACAACAATAATATCCCATCCGCAAACATCATCACCGACGTAGTCCCTTCACTCTCCACCACGTCGTCGCTGCCGTCTGCTTCTGGTCTTCTCTCCACCACAAATACATATGGTCAATCGTCATCCACTGTACCGAACGCAGGTCCAATCCCTCCTTCCCCAGTTCTCTCGTCCCACTTTGTAACCCAACTTTCCAACTACGCGACAACATCCCTACGGAGAAATCTGGTTCGGGCAATAATGTCTCCCGGAAACACCACAAGGATTTCTCATCGCAGCTCAGTACAGCCCTGAAGCTATTGCTATCAACTCTACTGCCTTCCAGGACATAGATCCTGAAGTGGCGAGGTCGTCTTCGTCGGAAGCAAGACCGAAACCGCTCTGCTCCAATTCGGAAAGGAGTTCGAATGGCGAAACTTCAAGGAGACACGCGATGCTGCCATTATCGTCCAGATGATTCCCTTCTCCAGTGAGCGTATGTCTATGGGGGCCGTTATCAAACTTCCCCAAGGAGGATATCGCGCATATTTCAGAGGTGTTAGTGATGTTAGTGAGGTCCTCGCGACAAAATCTACCAGCCATATCGTGATTCACAAGGATGGCCAATATTTGGATGGCTCAGCGCATCGACGAGCTCAATCAGGAGAACATTGATCGGACCATCATTTTTCTACGCCAACCAACCTTGAGAATTACTACCGTTTACTACCGGGATTTCCCTTCGTGACCCCCACCCGGAATGAGACTCAATGACCAAGGCGACGTGCGTTTCTTCCTCTTCGTTCCTATCTCTTCTCTTAAATACACATTCTTTTAGGTTCTTTTCGAAGACCTTTCAGAAAATTCGACCCTTATCGACATCGCCTGTATTGAAGACCCCCTCCGCGATGGTGTGCGCCAGGCCGTCATCAAATGCCATCGTGCCGGTGTTACTTTTAAGATGTGCATTGGTGATGACGTCCTTACGGCTTGCTCCATCGCCACGCAGTGTGGTATCTTCACTCCTGGTGGGATTATCATGGATGGCCCCAACTTCCGCCAGTTCTCCCAATCTGAAATGATCGCCAATGTTCCTCGACTCCAAGTCCTCGCTCGTTCCTCGCCAGAAGACAAGAAGATTCTCGTCGAGACTCTCAAGATGATCGGCGAGCTAGTTAGTGTCACCAGTGATGGTGCAAATGATGGTCCGGCAGCCAACGTCGGTTTCTGGATGGGCATTGTTGGAGCAGATTTCGCGAAGGAGGCATCGGATATCATTCTCATGGACGATAACTTCTCGCCGATCGAGAAGGTTATCATGTGGGGTCGCTGTGGCAATGACGCCGTACGCGCAAGTTCTTGCAGTTCCAGATCTCGTCCAACGTTACCGCCGTCGTTATCACCTTTGTTCCAGTTGTTGCCTCAGAAGAGGAGATTTCTGTATTCTCTGTCGTTCAACTCCTTTGGATCAATATCATCATGGACACATTGGCTGCTTTAGCTCTCGCTACAGACCCCGCTACCGAGAAGCTCCTCGAACGCAAACCCGACAAGAAGACTCCCCCATTTTTTCAGCGCCGAGATGTACCGCATGGTTCTCATGCAGCCTATTTATCAGATCGTCGACATTGTCGTCTTTTATTTCCGCGGCCTTGAGATTTTTGGTATTGAGGATACGGGCAATCTGATTGTCGAGACTCGTGTCCAACGCTTTCGTATTCGCTCAAATATTCAACTCGGTGAACCGCAGACGCCTTGACAGCCACCTCAATATCTTAGAGGGTATCTTCAAGAATCGCTTCTTCACTGGTATATTTTTGCTTGGTTCGTCTATCTCTGGCATGTCCTGACATTTCATACAACAGAAATCCTCATCCAAATCCTCAGTGTCTTCGTCGGAGGCGCTGCCTTCCAGGAAACAAGGATTGGAGGACGCGAATGGGGTATCTCCCTAACTCTCGGGATCGTCTCTATCCCTTGGGGTGCCGTCATCTGCTTGATGCCCGTCAGGTTCTTCGATAAATTATTCAACGCTATCGGGCTCACGAGCAAGCCAGAGGTTTTCCCTACTGTTCAACCCAACAAATACAAGGACGGTTGGCTATGCGCTATTGATCCCGTCCACGACAATATCAATACTCTCGCCAACATCCGCGGAGGTCGTCTTCGTTCTTCCTCAAGAGTGGGTCACAGCGTCTAAGCCAGGATAAATAATTGACGGTGAATTTCTTTTTTATTTATGTTCTTCCAGTTATATAGATGCTTATTAGGTATTCTTTAGATCACCAATAATGGCTATGGGGCCAACACTCATCATCGGTGCCGTGGCTGCTAGCGAGGCCTACTTAACCCATGGCTCTCTATCGATCCTGGGATCCTGCTCACCACGATCCATCCAAAACATCCGTCGGACTTTACCAGGGGAAAGTCGTTATCCACCCTGACACACCAGCGGACGACCCCGTCTACAAGCAATTCGGTGGTAAAGATAATATGGCGTGATGTCGTAATACCTTTTTCCCGGCCGTTTTAACCGGGACTTGCGCTACGTAAACTCCTGGTGGTTGGCGTGAGGGATTGAGGAATTGAGAGGATGTGGTGTTAGCGTGAGGCTGGCTAAAGAAGCTATACCATAGTATACTGATAGCATTCAGTATCGCGATCATCGTGGACGAGGCTTGGGCGAGGTAGAGCCAAGAGTTCAGGGACTTGGAATAGCGGAGACATAGTTCGAAGTGGATCTCTCACCAGATCGAAGCACAGCCTCGTTGAATTTGGCTTGGCGCTGTGATATGCCTGGCGAGGACAACAACAATATCCCATCCACAAACATCGTCACCCTCCACTCTCCCCCACTGCTTCCGGTCTTCTCTCCCGCACAACTACAAATGGTCCATCGTCACCCACTGTATCGGACGCGGGTTCAATCCCTCCTTCCCCAACTCTCTCGTCCCACTTCGCAACGCCCCACAAATAAACCATCCAACTAGGCGACAACAACCCGGACCAAAATTCGGATCTCATTCAAACCTCACCAGTTAACTTGCTCACATGCTCAATCCAAAGAGTCTCGAAGGTCTCGTTGCTATGGGGATTGAAGGCCTTCTACGCGGCCTCGGGATGAACGCTGAACGCGGTTTCTCCAGGAGGACGCGTCTACGAGGGTACACGAGAAACACGAGAGAAACCTCCTGAGATTGTCCTGACGGAACCCAGTGCCAATGTCGACACCCCAATCGATGATTGGTCCGCTTTCACGGCCTCCTTCGATGACCCGAAAGGCGTTTACGGGAAGGATATTCTGCCCACGCAAGACGCTTTTGCAGCCAATGTGGGCAGCTATGAAAGGTAAAGTTTTGGTACATCTTTTTTGACGGTTTAATTTCTATCATTTCTCACTTTTATTTGCTTTCGTCTCTCTAGCTTTGGGCTTCTTCCGGGACTTTGGTACTCCCCGTGTAGACGATGGACCACCAGTCGATTGGAAGGTGTTGCTATCATTATTGCTATCGCTATCGTTGTATGTGTCGCATCTCACGATTCACTTCAACTATTAATTGTTTTTATCAGGTTATCGTTGGCTCGTTAAATGACTGGCAAAAAGAACGTCAGTTCAAGGCTTTGAATTAGCGCAAGGAAGAACGCGGCGTCAAGGTTATTCGGGATCTTGAGAAGATTATTGACATCAAAGTTAGTTTTTCGTGACTCCAGACAGATTGAAACCAACCAACAACATTGCCCTTCTAGAACCCGGTGAAATCGTCCGTGTCGATGATTTCTGGACGCCACATCAAATGTGACGAATCCGGCCCCACGAGGACATGGAAAAGGCGGCATCAAAAGGCGGCGATCATAGGCGGCGGAACGGCGGCTAGGTCATCACCGGTCAGGTGCGAACGCGCCTAACGTATTGATTGAACGCGCTCGTAGTAAGGCCAATAATTCACTTACTTGGAGGCATATTATGATGATTCATTCTTTTGCTCAATATCCATGAAGGCCTCTCCTTGCACAACCAAGCATGTCATTAGGTTTTATATTCACCATAAGTATACTCAATGGTCAGCCACCCGCAGTCATTGGTATGTACTCTCACATCATCAGCTGCATAGCTTTGACGACACAGGGCTGCAAAATGTCAAGAGATGGCCAATTTTTCCTTTCTGCCGAAATGGTTTCTTGAATCCGGCACAGTATGTGTTCGATTTCAAATAAAATCATTAATATTAACATTACGCCCTGTTTCATAATTTCTTCAATGGGAGGATGTGTTTTCGAGCTGGGCGGTGTACTCAACGGCCAGTTATAAACGATATAAACTGAGAGGGGATTTGTACGCGTCGCGACACGCGACACGCGGCGTGGTCACGTTGAGGTTCACGTGTACCGTGGGTTGGGCGGCGGCAAGTTCCGCCGTTCCAGGCCAGCCGCCTTTTCCAATTTCCGGACTTTCTGGGCCCCACTAGTGAATCTGACGCGATCAAGAAGGCACCCTACGACGAAGTCCTCAAAATGTATCGCGACGCGGAGCCTCAAGGCAAGGACGCAAGCCTCGGACATACCGACTGTTTCATGATCTCTCGTATTAAAATCCTCGAGGGCGTCGGCGAATACGTTGTCGTCGCAGTTGTTACGAAGAGCTTCAACGGCCGCATCATGATGGGTACGTGGATAAAGGCGGCATTCCAAAGCTTATCGGTCCACGTCGTATAAATCTGGTCTATTGATAAGCCACAATGCTACTACAAGTAGTACAACAATTGAAAATCAAACTCTGAATGTTTTCCTGGAAGAGGGAGAAAGCCGAAAAAGATAAACCGAGGAAACGTGAGGCTGATGCGTAAGGTGTCACTAGGACAAGGTACTGGCGTTGAATACAATTGAGGAGCTGTGGAATAGAGCAGGGGCATCAAGCACCTGAATGACGAAAAAGTAAAAGCTAACTCACTCATAAATTCAGAAAGGAGGAAAGCGAAGAGTGGATTTCAAAAACTTATACTCCACGCAAGAAGCCCCGGAGGCGCTTAACAGCGTTAACTATTGAAATGGCACCTGCTCTCCAGAGGTGCAGAGAAGATGTAGCAAACTGGTGCGTCCCGTACACAATAAATTGCATGACCATCACCAGAACCACTAATATCCCAATCACGAGGACACCTATGGGCGACACATCGAATGCAACGACCCCGAGGAAGGCCATGAGAGAGATGGAAGATACCAGCATGCAGAAAGTGGGAATGCGCGATGATAAGGAGAAGGAGACGTATGAACCATATATGTCACGAGAACGATACTATGAACCACTACATCAGCGTGTGAGGAGGTCGAGGTCGGGAGTGTACCCACCATGAAAGTCTCCAAGTCTACCCAGTTATAACGTAGCAGGAACCATACGTCGCAGGCAATCCCAAGGCCACATGCGGAGCTGCTAGTAGCAACAGCGGTGTACGCATAGGTGTCAATCTTGAAGATGGAATCTATAGTTATTGCCAATATCGCCGCATCCACACTAGCCGTCGTTAGCATACCGAATCGCCAACGTGTGGTGAAAACTTACGCAGCGATACCTACTAGCTATACGTTGAGTTATGAATGAGCTGGGCCCGAGTCAAGAAGCACAGTTGTAAGTCTACTTACAAAACCTCCGGCAAATGACCATTCCTGTTGTAACCTTGAGCGCACCAGCGCAAATTCTTCTGGTGTACGTGCAATGGTAAGTTCACCATATAGGGTGAGGGATGACAAGGCCCTCCTATGCCAGGGTAGAGTGGTGGTGGAGGTCGGTTCTTCGTTTGGTCGGGAATCAGTCATCCCTTCCCCACGAACCAGGGGCCCATCGGACACGTTCACAGGATTGTTGAACTGGCAGGGTGGGTTCGTGGCTTTGCGGTAACGTTAATATTAATGGCTAAGAAATAATTCTGTGTGGCTCACTGTCTGAAATGTGACTTGTCGATGCCGTCGCTGTTGGCATAGCGGGCGTGGAGTGGTTATTGAGTAACGAGTTTGTGATCTGAAGCACAGAAAGTCGATGTCAATCAGTACTGGGTCATCACGCCGAGAAGTATATGGTACATCCACCTCCTCGGCCTCCACTGCGTGCCCGTTGCGTGATCCTTGGAGAGGAGTCCATGTCGCCCGCTCGATGTCGTGTTCACTGGAAGGAATCGGCGCAAGCAACAAGCGCAATGCACTCAACTGAGAAAGGCTATATCACAATTATAATTGATAAATGATTCTACTCTCAAACGTTAACGTTGTATGCAACTTGCCTCTGCGCCGCTGGGTGTAAGGCTGCCTCTAAAGCTCGGGCGCAGTCACGTAATGCAGCAAGGTTGCTGGATAACATAAGACGAGGAGACTGGCGGGATAATTCAACGAAGTGGATTTGGGAGAAATGCGAGAGTTGGAAAGCGTAGCCCCTGGATATAATTTTTTCGATCGTCATAGGTACCTGGGTCTTATATAAATCAATCTGCCATTTTTACAGATCCAGATCCTTCCTCTCTTTTGGTATGTATAAAGAGCGGGCCTATATTTAACAAAACCCTTGGGACGCCACTGAACGTTGAACGTTGAACGTTGAACACTAACCGAGCACCACAGCCTTTTTATTCATAGCCCAGATCGAGTTGAAGAAATTCACAGGTTTGGAGCTAAGTATGCAGCCGGCTATGGTTCTCGATATGCAGATCTCCCCTTTTCACTCCGGATGGGCCTGCTGGCGCCCGCCAGTACCTGTTCAAGGAATTGCCGTCAAGACACTCGAATCCGCTGATGGATTCGCCACCGCGATTGGCTGCTGATCAAAATTCACGTGTATAACTTGAAGTAGTTCAAACAATCTTACTATCAGTACAAACAATCAGTACAAACACATTAAGAGCGGTCAGGCGTGTCTGATTAAGCGAGATGCCCTACTTTACTAGTCCTGTTTTTACCACGCCCTTCGAACCGTGTCAGAAAATGCTTATGTAAAGTGCGGAGTTCTAATTATCGTCGCGTCCAATCGACGCGACGAAGTAGGTCTTTTTATATTTCTTGGAAACAAAGTATATGTATTTAGTTCAAGGAAGACTAATTGAAAAAATTTACAGTGTGAAGAGGATATTTCGTTGTCCTTTCCATATCGGTGGGTTTGAGAAGAGAAGAACGACATCACATGATCTTCGGCCTTGGCGCACTCTGTTCCCTAACTCCCCCATATCACCTCGCCGCATCCTCAAAATTTAATACACGGACTATTTAACTCCAAAATATTTTAAAAAGGATTCTCCTTGGCTTGTTAAGTGAGCGCGACTGTATTTTAAAAGTCCGCACTTTACATAAGCATTTTCTGACACGGTTTGGAGGGCGTGGTAAATAACACATATATCGAAGTCTGTCTAGGAGAGACTACTACTTTACCGAGCGCAAACCTTGGGACTTTCAAGTTACATGACTGTCCGCACAAATACGACAGAACCGCCGAGAACAGAAAATTTCATTCTGGTACTCGGTAGACACCGCATGAGTTATTATTGTCGGAGCATTGAATATGCCTTGAACTACCAGTACGTATTTGCGGCATGCCAAACACATTGGAGAGAAAATCAGAACATCAAAGCATACGAATATCGTCAGCGACGGAGAGTTTAAGGCTGGTCCAGACGGTTCCAGAGCCTCGAAACTGTCGAGACCATGTGTCACAGGTTCGATTCCCGCACGAGTCATTTTCTGACTGGGATGGTGTCCTTTATACGGTCCACTGAGAAATTTCCGCCGTTTAACACCGGCGGTGATCCAAACACTGCCGCGCGTGTTCGCCTGACGTTGTAGACGATGAATCATGGAGGGTCATGGTGAGCAGAGATCAGAGCTGTGCGATAGGCCCCGTGAAGTGAAACTCCCTTATGTTCAAAGTGGTCCAAAAACGGCCTCAAATGTGCTATTGTGGACAAGGATGTCAGATTGTTAGGCCGCCAGGTGGATTTAGTACGACCTTGTTTGAAATTTACTTACCAAGCCTTTCTTCTAGATGGCTTTTGAGTGCTCATTGCATAATTTATATGATATATGTGCCCTGATTTTCACTTTGTTTAGAAAATTTGCAGTCCGCCAGGTCGAATACGCCTACCCTCACGTTTACACGACGGCCATGTGAATCATTGTGATGCAGTGACTGCCAAAAAAAATAATTGTGCCGCTGGCAGTTCACTCAGATTGTCAATCAGCACTGGGTCATCACGCCGACAAATATATCGAACACCCACATTGGGCATAAGTTCATGCCCGTTTTGTGATCCTTGGGGAGTCCACGTCGCTCTCTGGACATCGTATTCGCTGGAAGGAATCGGCGCAAGCAACAAGCGCAATGCACTCAGCCGAGACAGGCTACATCACAATTGCAATTGGTAAATGATTCTACTATCAAGCGTTAAACGTTAACGCTGTATAGAACTTACCTCTCGTATGCATGCGCCGCTGGATGCAAGGCTGCAACCAAGACTCGGGCATAGTCACGTAATGCAGCGAGGTTGCTGGATAGCAGAAGACCAGGAGGCCCCGGGAAGCTCCTGATGATTGGTGTCCGCAATTTTGCGGATTTGAGGCCTAAAAATCGTCAAATCTGTGTCCGTTTTCTGCGGATTTGAGGGCACGAATCACCTATTCTGTCCACTTTCTTGCGGATTTGAGGGCTGATCGAGGTCGAGCACTCGATTAAACACCAAGAATTTTTCAATTTTGTGGGTCTAGGATTTCAAACTGTTTTATCTGACTTCGCGCCCGTGATTCGTGTCCAGAAAGTACAGAAACGAACGAGGAAGGAGCAAAGACCGAAATATTTCCTTTTTGAGTAATCACATGACAACCTCCAACTGAGGACTCTGAGCTTGCGGATTCGAGGGCAAATTTTGGGATTTTCGCGGACACCAAACATAGGGAGCTTCCCGGGGCCTAGACCAGGATACCCTCAGATACCGGATATGGCTGAATTCAGGTATCCAGTACAAAGGCGGTGGTTGACAGCTTTGAAGCTAGCTATCTCGGTATGTATAGCCCGAGTCGGGTTGAAGAAACCCACAGGTTCGGCGCTAACTATCTTATTCCCTTTACAGCCGGCTGCGGTTCTCAAAATGTAGATCTCCCCTTTTCACTCTGGATGGGTTGGGTGCCGCACGCTGTCGTCATTGACGCCCATGGCACCAGTGCGAATCCAAAAAGTCAAATGGAGATCCATGTCCACGGGGCAACCCTTTCCGTATTCTGTATCCAGTCTTCAGTTACGGGGAAACAAATTGAATGTGATGCCACAAATCACGATTTCAGAAAATCGATATCGGAGAAACAAAGTTGAGTTAGTCATGAGGAAAAATCGAATCGAATCGAATCGAACAAAGTTGCAGGGTTATAAAGTCGAGTGGAGGATGTGAAAAAAGATGAAGATTCGTAAAACAAAAAAAAGGCAAGGTGAAGCAAGAAAAAACTCTTCAATAAATCACCGAAAGAAAAACGAAGAAAAAACGAAAGGATAAAAATACGGCAGTGCCCACCAAAAAAAAAAACTCAAATCAGCCAAATCACAAAATCACAGTTCATCCTCCGGATCTCACCTCGAAATCTTATCCAAAGGCCACCAATAATAGCGTCGCCCGCTCTTGATCCTCATCAAGCTCAGGCACATAGAACCACTGAGCTTCCAAGGGGCGGTTGACGTTGTCCTGCGAGAAAAAAAAATCAGTCAACACGTGCGCCAATGCAAGAACGTAAAAATAAACGCAAAAACTTATCGCTAAAGAAAGAAAGAAAAAGAACACACCTTCCCAGTACTCTCAACCTTCCCAAACACCCCGTTCCCCCCCAACCTCACCCGCATGCAACACTCGATCGAATATCCCCACCCACTCCCGCGCTCCTCTGCGTCTTCAGTGACGGCTGATCCTGCATCACCAGCTTGAATGGCAACGACGCAGGCAACGACGAAGCGCGTGACATTGCCATCGTCTCAATCAGCAGCCCGCATATCTGCGAGTGCAGCGCCGCCGTTTCCGGATCTAGAGGAGAGCCGGGGGTCGTGTGGGAAGGGTTGACATCGTCTTCGTCATCGAAAGAATAGATAGTAGACGAGGAATGTCGGATTAATTTTGCTTTGGGGGGATGACGGCTGTTATCCGCTCGTTTCGTCGTCCTGGCGCTGGTAGTAACATGACCATCTCCATCGTCCCTCTTTGTTGTCCTCTTCTTCTTAACACCCGTATGCGTCGAATTCGAATCCACGTTTCCACCTCCATCTCAGTCCTCTTCTTGCTTTTTTGGCTTCTGGAGGGCATCACGTCACCCTCCTCCTCGTCCACCTTTCACTTCTTTTTGATCGGACCTTCACCTCCTCGTTCCTCCTCCCTCACCATCCCCACCCCCTCCATATCCTTCTTCCGCTTCTCCTTGACTGGTTTCGCGTTGGCATCAGGAGCAGTGGTAGGAGAGGTACTAGCCATCTCGGATGCAGATTGGTGCACACCATTCTTATCCCGCAACGTCACTGATTTCTTCCGCGCGACAGGGTGAACTCGGGTTTTGGCCTTATTCAACGAGAACGAAGAGGCTTTGTCGTCGATGTTCATAGTCTGCTCGACAACAATGGAGGATAGATGCGGAGTGGAAGAGTTAGGGGCGATCAGGACGGAAGAAGCGTCACGGTCTTGAGAATCTGAAGGTGAGAACGATGGAGCGTCCGAAGTTTCCCGCTCATCGAGAGAGGTGCGGTAGCGACGGGATGGGACTCCTTGTTCACGGTATCGGAGTTTTGAATGGTCGCGATGGGTTGTGTTTCAGTCTTTGGTGGCTTCAGAACAAGCGGTATTGGAATCAAGACCAAAACACTCACATCATCTTCCCCGAACCCTGGAACTTCCATAATTGTATCTTCATCGTCGGGAACCTTAGATAATGGCGACGAATCCCTCGCAAATAAAAGCGGCGACACCGGTCGCGACACGATCGACACGGAGAAGCTCACAGGGGACAGCGGTGGGGACGAATGCGGGAGGGGTGACGAGGGCGCATCAACATCGACATCCAAACTGCTCTCGCGATCACTGCTGAGCGAAGGCGATGTATGCGGCGATTCCACTTCGTCTTCCATTGAAGGTGTTATCGGATCGATAGGAATGAAAATTAGGATGTCATGCGACGTAATTTTGAGTGCAGTATGATCCGGTAAATGTTATGGAGCATTGAGGCCTGGGGTCGGAGTAGCTATACGGGAATGCGTCGGCGCAGACTTCCTGGCCCGGAGAAGTGTTAGCATCGAACCACTCTTCCACTGGCCACACTCGGCGCATGTTCGAAAAAACGTTGTCTGATTGCCTTGGTACGAGAAACTGAACCTGAAATCGTCTTCCTCCTGCAGCTCTTCGTCTTTGCAATCCGACGAAATACCAGAGCTCGGACCTGCCGCGCTGTCGCTAGTCAGTACATCCTCCGACAACTCCGAGGTGTCAAAGGCGGACGTTTCACAATCTCATGATCCAAACACATAAACCTCGGATTCGTAGTCTGTGCACTAGTGGTGTGGTGGTTAGCGACATGTGAACTGGGCCCTATTGTGATGGGTCACGAAAGCGAACGCACATCCCGTTTCCCATCCACCTTGACCTCTTTCTTCTTCTTCCGCTTCTCCACTTTTGTCCATCAGTCCTGGTTTGCTGTATGTTCACTCGAGGCAGTTTACCATTGTCGTTGTTGTCGTTGGAGGGGCCTCGTCGATTTTCGCTTTTCTCGCTGGTTGCGTCGTGCCAGAGATGATTTCTGCACTCCGTTTCATCGTTGGGGACTTGTCAGCGATCACGGAAATAAAATGGGGAGGTAGGATGGGAACAGGAAGGAATGATTGCTCGCTTCGCTCGCAATCAGTCTCTAAGGGCTGAGCGCTGAAAGCTGGGACAAATAAAGCCAAACTTTCCGGCGCAAACTGAAAAATGGGGGGTCGACGATGTATCTCTTTTGCTTCTGTTATTTCTTACTCAATACCTCCCAGAATGTGCAAATGGATAGAATAGATGGTTCTTTATGTATTTCTGCAAAGAAAAATTCAGGACTCCGCACCATTAAACTCGCTTTTGGGATAAATCTTTTTTCACCGGAACAAACCGGAACCCTGCGGTGTTCTCCAGTATATTGCTTTGGTATTGCTTTCGCATTTTCATTTTCCGTTTATTTACTCATTCTATTTAAATAGAAACTATACCCAGGAAGGATGGCGCATTGTCCACCAGCTATGATGAAGGCGAAGCGAGCCACCCCCGCTGCCGGCGGTCCTTAATAGAGAAAGTTGGTTATGTTCAGTGGCAAAGGCTTCCCACTCATTAGAGTCTATTCCGCAGACTCAGCTTGGGTATTAAGTACATTGGAACCCTAGGGCCTCAAATGGACTTGACCTGAGAACAACAGCCTGACATACGCGCGCTGTAGTGAGGTGAAATATGCAGTGGGGACGCTGCCAGATTACCGCTGGAGGTCCCAAGAGAATGGGATAGACTAATTTAATAAACAAAGACTAAACGGCTCCTGAGCACTTCATTAGTTTTCGGTTGATAGGCTAGATCAAGCACTTTGTACAAAGTGCGAAGGGAACCAAATCAGAGCGTGATTTCTGCGGCCTGCTTATTGCCTATCTTTAAGTCTGACAATTAAAGTTTCAAGTCGTGCTACAAAAGCCGTACATGGCCAGAAGAGGGTTCAGCTTGTTATAAGAATTAAATTCCCCCTACCATCACACGACGACACAACTGGTGCTTCTTCATCCCCATATCCACCCTATGCATCTACTCCTACTCCTTCTGCGCCTCAAACAGCGCCACATTCAACTACCCACCAACCCGAGCTCCGCATAATCGGCCAAATAAAAAGTCCACGGCAGAGATGTCGTTCACCGAACGCTTAGCGTGGGCGTCGTCGTACTCTCCACCTCCCGCGGCACCGGGTGGGCACGGTTCGAAATTTTTGGGTTTCCAAACAGCCGCGTATACCCCCAAATGCTCCACAAAACACTCACCACCAACTCCAACTTCTTCGCCCGAGTCCTCCTCCCACCCTGCTCCCTGCCAAAAACCTACTTCAAACCATACACCTCCTTCCTCATCTCCGGCCTCATCCACGCAACAGGGGACTACGTCCTCTACCATACATTCTCCCAAGGCGGCGCTCTCCGGTTCTTCCTCCTTCAAATAGTGGGCATCACGTTCGAGGACGGTGTCATCGCCATCTTCTCCCGCATGGGATACGGCAAAAAAAATTCAATGTCAACCTCGGAGGCCAAATTGTCAATGAGCGGCTACACCTGGGTATTCGCATGGTTCACATGTTCCATGCCGATATGGTTAGGACCTTTATCCCCCCAAGTGCACGCTGGTATGGTAGATGAAAGAAGAAATTTCACTCTCATTCGTGTGCTTAGCGCCAGACTTTCGAAATTGTGATGGAATGGGGATGTTATTCGGTGTCCTTCACCTACTTATCTTTCACCACGGGCCCTTGATTTTTTGCTGCCTTGGTATATAAATGATTCAGGCCGTAAGATATCCCCTGTTGTCATATCCATACAGTTGTAGCGGCTTTCGAAAATTTTATATTAGGCGCTTATGTGCAGCAAACTCCCAAATACTTACTCGCCAATGGGAAGGTGAGAGCAAGCTCCAATATTGCCTCGGTACTCCATCCAACCATTATTGGGGATTCAGT
>Ga0307513_10003134_pt1 | contig 22572 bp, 18 predicted proteins | sample 15_EM_MG_FD_202174 | JGI IMG/M metagenome (GOLD analysis project Ga0307513, IMG submission 202174) | Populus trichocarpa ectomycorrhiza microbial communities from riparian zone in the Pacific Northwest, United States - 15_EM | ecosystem: Host-associated > Plants > Roots > Unclassified | place... | reverse complement strand
CTGTCTCGAGGACGCGATCGCCGACGAGCAGGTTGCGGCTGCCGAGGACAACCTCGTCGCGACGCTGCAGGGCTTCGCCGACACCAGCGCCGAGCTGCCGCTGCTGTTCGTGCGGGTGCGCGACCACGTCCAGATCTCCACGATCGTCCGGCGGCTCGGCTCCGCGGCCGCCGTGATCGACGGGTTCGTGCTGCCGAAGTTCACCGCCACCTGCGGGGTCGACTACCTCCACGCCGTCGATCGGGCCGATCGGGTGGCCGATCGCATGTTCTACGTGATGCCCGTCGTCGAATCGGGTGCGGCGCTCTACGCCGAGACCCGCGTGGACGAGCTCTCCCGGATGCGTGCGGTGCTGCACCGGGATCGCGAGCGGGTGCTGGCCGTCCGGATCGGGGCCACCGACCTGTGCTCCTACTTCGGGCTGCGCCGCTCCCCCGACGTGTCGATCTACGACATCAAGGTCGTCGCCGACCTCATCGGCGACGTGGTGAACGTGTTCGGCCGGGTCGACGGCAGCGGGTTCGCCGTGAGCGGGCCGGTCTGGGAGTACTTCACCGACGTGGAGCGCATGTTCAAGCCGCAGTTGCGGTCCACACCGTTCAGCGAGCACAACGTGCCGGAGCTGCGCGGGCAGTTGCTCTCCCGCGCGTTGGACGGCCTGATCCGCGAGGTCCAGCTCGACCGCGCCAACGGGCTCACCGGCAAGACCACCATCCACCCCAGCCACGTCGCCGTCGTCAACTCGCTGCAGGTGGTGCTGCACGAGGAGTACCGCGACGCGATGGACGTGCTAGGCGCCGGCCGCGCGAGCGGCGTGCTGGCCTCGGGAATGGGCAACAAGATGAACGAGATCCGCCCGCACATGGCGTGGGCCCGCGCCACCGCGGACCGCGCCCGGGTGTTCGGGGTGGCCCGCGAAGGCATCTCGTTCGTCGATCTGCTGGCCGCGGGGATGCGCCGGTGACCGCCGCCGCTCCCGCAGTGCTCGACCGGCTGGGCATCCGCCTGCTTGCGGCAGGAACCGGGCCGGAGCCGCAGACGCTTCTCGGGCTGGCGCTGCGACACAACCCGAAGCGCGCGCAGCTGCTGGTGTCACGGCTGCTCGGCAAGCACGTCCCCACCGATCCACGGCTCGTGCGGGCCGCGGGGCTGCTGCTGGGCAACCACGTCGGCGACGTACTGGCCGGACGTCCGGCGCAGGCCTTGCCGCTGGAGCTGCTCGAGTCCGCTGTCGACGGCGATCCGGCCGCGACGGCGGCGCTGGCAGCGCACGCGCTCGCCGGCACCCACCCGTCCGAGGTGTTGGTGCTCGGGTTCGCCGAGACGGCCACCGCGCTCGGGCACAGCGTCGCCGAGGCGCTCACCGCCGACTACCTGCACTCCACCCGTCGCCCGGTGCCCGGGTTCGAACCGGTCGGCGGGTTCTCCGAGGAGCACTCGCACGCCACCGAGCACCTGCTGCTCCCCGGCGCCGCCGCGCTGCTGCGCGGGGACCGCCCGCTGGTGCTCGTCGACGACGAGCTGTCCACCGGCCGCACCGTGCTCAACACCATCGCCGCGCTGCATGCGATCGCCCCTCGGGAACGCTACGTCGTGGCGGCGCTGGTGGACCTCCGCGCCGACGACACCACGCTTGCCGATGGCGCAGCGGCCCTCGGGGTGCAGCTCGACGTCATCGCCCTCGGCCGGGCCCGCGTGGAGCTCCCGTCCGATCTCGCCGAGCGTTCCGAGCAGGTCAAGGCCGCCGCCGCGGTGGCACCGGTCGAGCCCGTGGGCGGGGGCAACGGCCGCCCGGCCGACCGGGTGGCGCTCATCGATCTCGGCTGGCCCGCCGGTCTGTCGGTCGGTGGGCGGCACGGGTTCCGGCGCACCGAGCACGCCACCCTCACCGAGGCGCTCCCCCGCCTGGCCCGCACCCTCGCGACCCTCGTCGGGCTCGGCGAGGGCGACCGGACCCTCGTGCTCGGCACCGAGGAACTGATGGCGCTGCCCCTGCGGCTCGCGCAGACCCTCGCCGACGCCGGCCACGACGTCGCGTTCTCCACCACCACCCGCTCCCCCGCCGTCGTCATCGACGAGCCGGGGTACGCGCTGCGCAGCGGCATCACCTTCCCGGCCCACGACGATCCCGCCGACGGGCCGGGCCCGCGCTACGCGTACAACGTCGCGGGTCCGTGGCAGCACGTGCTGGTCGTGGTCGATCCGCCGGCCGACACCCCGGCCCTGCGGACAGGGTTGCTCGCCGCGCTCGCCGCGGCCGTCCCGTCCGCCCGCGTCACGGTGGTGGTCACACCGTGAACCTCCCACCCGTCCTGCGCGGGCCTGAGTTCGGCAGCTACGCCGCCGAGGAGGTGGGCTGGCTGCTCACCGACCTCTCCGACGTCGCGCTGGAGGCACCCACCGAGGAGCGTGAGGAGGCGGTGCAGTCCGGCGGCGCGCACTACGCCGAGTCGCTGCCGCAGGAGTTCCAGCCCGACGCCGACTACCTGCGCCTCTACCAGGACACTCTGGCCGCGTCGGCAGATCGGCTCGCGCAGGCCGTCGGCACGGTCGCCGAGCTCGTGCTCGCCGAGCGCGGCCACGACGTGGTGCTCGTGTCCTTGGCCCGCGCCGGCACCCCCGTCGGGGTACTGCTGCGCCGCTGGGCGGCCGCACGGCACGGTCTGGAGCTACCGCACTACGCCGTGTCGATCGTCCGCGGTCGGGGCATCGACCGGGTCGCACTCGAGTGGCTCGCGGCCCACCACGATCCGGCGTCGGTCGTCTTCGTCGACGGCTGGACGGGCAAGGGTGCGATCAACCGGGAGCTCGCGGCCGCGCTGGTCGACGCGCCGTTCGATCCCACCCTCGCCGTGCTCGCCGATCCTGGGCGGTGCACACCGGTGTTCGGCACCCGCGACGACTGGCTCATCCCGTCGGCCTGCCTGAACTCGACGGTCTCCGGGCTGGTGTCGCGCACGGTGCTGAACGACCGGCTGATCCTGCCCGGCATGTTCCACGGCGCGAAGTTCTACGCCGAGCTGGCCGGGGCCGACGTGTCGAACGCGTTCCTCGACACGGTGGCTGCCCGGTTCGACCGCGTCGGCGGCACGAGCGCGCCCACCGACCGCGCCCCCGACCACGCCGGCTGGGCGGCGGTCGACCGCATCGTCGACGAGTACGGCATCGGCGACCCGAACCTGGTCAAGCCGGGCGTGGGTGAGACCACCAGGGTGCTCCTGCGCCGGGTGCCGTGGAAGGTGCTGGCGCGCGCCGGCGCACCGGCCGCCGATCTCGCGCACGTCCGGCTGCTGGCCGCGCAGCGCGGGGTGCCGGTCGAGGAGGTCGCGGACCTGCCCTACACCTGTGTCGGGCTGATCCATCCGCGGTTCACCCGCGGTGCCACCGGCGCCGACGGGCTCGCCGCCAGCGGGAGCCCGCGATGAGCGTCGTCGCCTGTCTCGACCTCGACCGCACCCTGATCTACTCGGCGAACGCCCTTGACCTGCAGGTGCCCGACGCGCAGGCACCGCGGCTGCTCTGCGTCGAGCTGTACCAGGGCATGCCGTTGTCGTTCATGACCGAGGAGTCGGCGGGCGAGCTGGAGAAGCTCGCCGCGGTGGCGACGATCGTGCCCACCACCACCCGCACCCCCGAGCAGCTCGGCCGGGTGCACCTGCCCGGCCCGACGCCGCGGTACGCGATCGCGAGCAACGGCGCCCATCTGCTCGTCGACGGCGTGCCGGACCCCGCGTGGACGGCCACGGTGCGCGAGCGGCTCACCGGCTGCGCGCCGCTGGCCGAGGTGGCGGCCCGGTTCGAGGCGACATCGGGCCCGTTCGTGCTGAAGCTGCGCATCGCCGGAGCCGAGTTCGCCTACGCCGTCGTCGACCGGGAGCGGCTCCCCGAGAGCTGGGTGGCCGATCTGGCCGCCTGGTGCGCACCGCGGGGCTGGCGGGTGTCGTTGCAGGGCCGCAAGGTCTACGCGGTGCCGGAGCCGCTCACCAAGTCGGCAGCCGCCCGCGAGGTGCTCCGGCGCTGCGGCGGCGGCACGTTGCTCGCCGCGGGCGACTCGCTGCTCGATGCGGACCTGTTGGACGCCGCGGACGCGGCGATCCGGCCGGCGCACGGCGAGCTGGCCGACACCGGATGGATCCGCCCGCACGTCGCCGTCACGGCGGCTCGGGGCGGTTGGGCCGGCGCGGAGATCCTGGCGTGGCTGCGCGAACGCAGTGCGGCCACCGTGGCAGGCTAGAACCGGACGAAAGTCCCGAAATTGAAGGGAAGGGGTGCCACCGATGGCACTGTGGGACCAGCTCAAGGCGAGGGTGGCGGACATGTCCGCCCAGACCAAGACCCAGGTCGGCAAGTTCAAGAGCAAGGAGTTCGCCAACGCCAGCATGGCGATGTGCGCGCTCATCGCGGCCGCCGACGGCAACGTCGACGCCGAGGAGAAGCGCAAGACCGGCGCGTTCATCCAGAGCAACGACGTGCTGGCGGTCTTCGACGCGAGCGAGCTGCTCGAGAAGTTCAACTGGTACGCCTCGAAGCTGCAGTCCGACTACGAGTTCGGCAAGGTCGAGGCGATCGCCACCATCGGCAAGCTGCGGTCGAAGCCCGACCAGGCCCGCGCGGTGATCCAGGTCGGCATCATCATCGGTGGCGCCGACGGCAACTTCGACAAGGACGAGCAGCAGGCCGTGCGTGAGGCCTGCAACGCCGTGGGCATCAGCCCCGCGGAGTTCGACCTCTGAGTGCTCGACTGCTGACATGACGGTGCCCCTGTCCCGATCGGGACAGGGGCACCGTCATGTCAGCGGGTGTCAGAGGTGCGCGACCGTGGCCGGGAGCAGGTCCTGGAACGTGCGCCCGGAGGCGATCGCACCGATCGCCGTCATCGCCCACCCGGCGCCGTCGCGGGTCACCTTCGCCATGATCTGCGCGTTGTGCCGGCCGGAACCGGTCAGCTCGTAGCGGGCGAGCTCCTCGCCGTTGGTCTCGTCGACGAGCCGGCAGAACGCGTTCTCGATCTGCGAGAAGTCCTGCCCCGTGAACGAGTTCACGGTGAACACGATCTGCGTGACCGCGGGAGACAGCCGCGGCAGGTCGACGATGATCGACTCGTCGTCGCCCTCGCCCTCACCGGTGAGGTTGTCGCCGGTGTGCTGCACGGAGCCGTCCTTGCTCTGCAGCTGCCGGAACCACACCGCGTCGACGAGCTGGCGCTGCGCGTCGAACAGCAGGGCCGACGCGTCGAGGTCGATGGACTGCGAACGGCTGCCGAACAGGCCACGCTTCTTCACCGCGTCCCAGCCCAGGCCCATTCGGACCCGGGTCAGGGCGCCACCGCCACGCTTGGCCAGTGACACCTTCTGACCCTTGACCATGCTGACCGACATGTGAGCTCCCCCCGGTACGTGTGCGATTCAGTCCTTGTGCGACGTGGCGGCGATCTCGTCCACGGTGTGATGGGTCTCGATGCCCTGGGCTTCCAGCTTCCGGTTGCGCAGCACGCTGGACAGGAACGCCGCGCCGATGAACGCGACCCCGATGAGACCCGTGATGATCTCGTTGACGTGGTAGCCGATGCCCACCAGCAGGATCACCGACAGCGCGCCGATGGCCCAGTGCGCGCCGTGCTCCAGGTAGACGTAGTCGGCGAGCGTGCCCTTGCGCACCAGGTAGACGGTGAGCGACCGGACGAACATGGCGCCGATGAAGCCCAGGCCGAGCGCGATGAGGATCGGGTCGGTGGTGATGGCGAACGCGCCGATCACACCGTCGAAGGAGAAGGCGGCGTCGAGCACCTCGAGGTAGAGGAACAGGAAGAACCCGGCCTTGCCGGTGGCCTTCGCCAGCGCCGACGGGCCGCCGTTGCCGGCCTTCCTGGCCGCCTCGACCTCGGCCTCGTGCTCGGCCTCCATGCGCGACTCGAAGAAGTCGCCCAGCCCGTTGACGAGCAGGTAGGTGACCATGCCCAGCGCGCCGGAGAGCAGCACGGCACCGGGGTTCACGGCAAGGGTCTCGGCGAGCACGGCCAGCGCGACCAGCGTGATCACGATCGAGAGCCGGCTGAGCTGCCCGATCTTCGCCAGCGGCCGCTCGAGCCACTGCAGCCACTTGACGTCGCGGTCCTCGAACACCCAGTCGAGGAAGAGCATGAACAGGAACACACCACCGAACGCCGCGATGTCCGGGTAGGCCTCATTCAGCAGGTGCGCGTAGGAGGTCGGGTCGGACTCCGGCCGCTGCTCCAGCGCCAGCGTCAACGCCTCCACCGGGTTGAGCTGTGCCGTGATCCCCACGATGAGCAGCGGGAACACCAGGCGCATACCGAAGACGGCGATCACGATGCCGACGGTCAGGAAGATCCGCTGCCACCACGGATCCATCCGCTCGAGCACGGTGGCGTTGACCACCGCGTTGTCGAAGGACAGCGAGATCTCGAGGATGCCGAGGATCGCGCACAGGATGAGGCCGGGCACCCCGCCGTAGATGAAGCCGACCACCAGCGCGACCGCTGTGACGGCATAGGACCAGCCGAAGATCCGAAGGTGCATGTCCCCTGTTCCCTGTGTCCCCGCGGGTTACCCGCGTCGGTTCCCCGATGTAGCCCACCGTCGCCGGCGAGTCCGCCGCCACCGTAGTACGCGGTGGCCAGCCGCCGGCGGGCGCGCCCGGTTTCGCCGGATTCGCCCGTCCCGACAACGGGCCGGTGCTCAGTTCGGTTCCGAGAGCACCTCGGCCGACCGCGGGCCACCCTGTGTGGCCGCGCTGACGCCGTACACGCTGACCAGGCCGGGAGGTGCCCCGCCGTCCTCGATCACCGTAGCGCGGGTGCGACCCACCACCCGCCACGACCCGTCGGCGCGCAGGCAGCGCACCCGGTACTCGGTGGCGCCGCTGTCGCCCGGTGCCGCGATCCAGCTGATCCGCACGGTGCCGCCGGCCACGCGGGCCGCCACCACCCCGGACGGCGCCGGGGGGCCGCCCACGGGAGCCACCGGCGGCGCTTGCGGGGCGTTGGCCGCCGACGAGCGCGCCGGAGGCCCGTCGGATCGGGTCTCGTCGGATGTCCGGCCGCCCTGAACGGCCGACACGGCATACACCGGTGGCTCCACACCCGGCGGGGCACCGCCGTCCTCGATCGACGTGTCGGGCACCCGGCCGACGACCCGCCAGGAGCCGTCGGACCCGCGGCGGCTGACCCGATAGACGACGCCGGGGGTGTCGGACGGCGCCCAGATCACCAGCACGTCGCCACGCGCGTCACGGACCGCGTTCACCCACGCGGGGGCACCGATCGGGATGCGGGAGAGCGCTGCCAGCGCGCCGGCGTGATCGGCGCAGGCAGCCAGGACGGCCTCCAGCGCCGAGGTGCGCCGCCCCGCCGGGCCGGCCTCGGCTGCCGCGACCGCTCGGTCGGCCTCGTCGACGGCCGCACGCGCCTTCCGGCGCAGAGCTTCCGCATCGGCAGGATGGCCGAGGTCGGACGCGGTGCGGGCGAGGTGGTCGAGGTGGTCGAGCGCCTCCACGAAACGGCGGGCGTCGACAGCGGCGGTCACCGCCCTGGCCCGCACCCGGGCCTCCGCGAGCACCGCTTCCACCTCGTCGGCGACCGCCCGGACCGGGGTGGCCCCTGCGCTGCCCGCGTGCCGACGCGCCTCGGCCACCAGCCGTTCCGCCTCGACGGGACGCCCGGCCCGCAGCGCAGCACGCGCGGCCTTCAGCGGCTCCTCCCACGACGGTGGCCGGGGTCGTGCGGGATCAGGGCGGGTGCGACCCGGCCGGGTGCGCGATCCGCTCGACTGCTCGATCGTCGTGCCCAGCTCGGCGGCGAGCGTGGCGAGCAGGTCGGTGGCGCGCCGCCGGTCGAGCCCGCGCGCGATCGCCTCCTCCACCAGGTGCTCGTGGTCCTCGGCGACGAGCCGGTCCTCGACCAGCACCGCCGCGCGTACGCGCGGCATGAGGTGCTCGCGCACGTCCAGGACGACCGTGTCGAGATAGGCCTCGACGGCGGCGTGCCCGGGCTCGATCAGCTCCGCCACGTGCACGAGCAGCTCGTCGAGAACGGCCCGCAGCCGGTCGGGTGGCAGTTCCCGTGCCCTGGCCCGCCACGCCGCCGCCGTGGCCGCGATCTCCGCGTCGGGTGACTCCGGGGTGAGGCCGAGCAGCGCGATCAGGGTCGGTGGTGGCGGTACGTCGGTCAGCCGGCCGAACTCGTCCAGCAGCGACCGCACCTGGCGGCGCCGCTCCGGGCCGATCGCGGGCTCTGCGGCGGCCGCCGGGCCGGCGGGATCGACGATCCGGTGCCGGCGCACCCGGGCCGCCACCTCGGCCGGGGTGAGCCCGGTCAGCGCGCCGACCTCGTCGAGGCCGGCGATCTTGTCCCGCGGCACCCCGCCGTAGCGGTCCACGAGGCGGCGGATCGCCGCGTCGAGCAGCTCGAACCGGGCCGCGTCGCGCTGCTCGCGCTGCTGGCGCACGCGCAGTGCCGCCGTGTGCCGGCGGCCCGCGTCGCGCAGCTCGGCGCTGCGCACGTCATGGCTCTCCACCAGCATGGCGACGAGCACCCGGTACTTGGGGTGGTCGCGCTGGCGCTGCCAGAACCCCCACACCTCGTCGATGCGGGCGGCGACGACGGCGTCGGAGAGACCGCCGGACAGCTCCAGCTCCAGCGGCAGGTCGTACAGCTCGAACGGGTCGGACGTGTCCGGCCCGCCGCGCTTCTCCACGGCGGCGAGCACTTGCTTGCGGTAGCCGTTGGGATCGAACGGCGGCAGATCACTCACTGGTTCATTCCCGCCGCCGGAGCTTCCCGAGCTGGTCGCGCTCGCGTGCCACCTCCGCCTGCGACAGCGTCGCGCCGGTGGTGGCCGACAGCTCCAGCGGGATGCCGGCGTCGACGTGGAACGCGTACACGTGCAGGACGCCGTCGAAGCCCATCTCGAACGTCACCCGCACCTCGCTGCCCTCGTCGAAGCCGGGCGGGATGCCGCTGATCTCGCCCTCGATCAGCACCTTCGCATCCTCGACGCGGTCGGACTCGACCTGCCCCTGCTGCTCGACGATGGTGATGTTGATGGCTTCCTGGTCGGTGCGCACGGTGCCGAACGAGCGACGGGTGCGGACCGGCAGCCGGTCGTTGCGGTGCACGAGCCACGTGGGCTCCAGCCGCCCGGTGAAGCCGTTGACGGCGAGCACCCCGAACCCGCGCGACACCACGGTGTCGACCTGGATCTCGACCGCGCGGCGCACCTGCGTGATCGCCACGCCGTAAGCGTCGGCGACGCGCCGGCAGGCGTCGGCGAGATCGGTCGGGGAGGCGTCCCCCAGCGGTGCGCCGTCGCGCAACCGACCACGGCTGCGCAGGTCGGCACCGACCATGCGCTCCAGCTCCTTCTTCTCGCCGTACAGCGCCGCGCCGCGCGCGACGGCGAGATCGGGATCGTGCAGCCGCGGCTCGGTGGCGAACTTCCCGGCCAGCTCCTTCGTGATGGTCGCCGCGACGGAGGGCATCCGCGACGACCCACCGACGAGCAGCACCCCGTCGACCTTCGGCACCCCACGGCGGGCCGCCTCGGCCAGGCAGGCCTTCGTCAGGTCGAGGGTGCGGCGCAGCAGCGGCGCGGTGAGCTCCTCGACCTCGGCGCGGGTGAGCGTGATCGTGGATCGGGCCCCGTCGTGGGCGACCAGCACGTCCGTCGATTCGGAATCGGTGAGCTGGTGCTTCGCCCGTTCCGCCGACAGCACCAGCGCCTGCGCACCCGCGGAGTCGTCCAACGGGTCCTCGGCGTCGGGGTTGTCGGCGCAGAACCGTCGCGACAGGTGCAGCGCGATGCGCTCGTCCCAGTCGGCGCCGCCGAGCTGGTGGTCGCCCTCGACGGCGAGCACGGAGATCCGGCGATCGGCCATCTCGATCACGGTGGCGTCGAACGTGCCGCCGCCCAGGTCGTACACCAGCACGGTCTCGCTGGAATCGCCCTTGGCCAGATCGGGGCCGCCGTCCAGCCGGCCGAAACCGTAGGACAGCGCGGCCGCGATCGGCTCCGACAACACGTCGAGCACGTCGAGATCGGCGTAGGTGCCGGCGAGCACCGTCGCGCGGCGCTCCTCGTCGCCGAAGTAGGCGGGCACCGTGATCACCGCGGACTTCGGGTGGTCGCCGGAGAACTCCGCGTCGGCGACCAGGCTCTTGAGGATCAGCGACGAGACCGCGGGCGCCGACCACGACTTGCCGTGCGCGACGAACCGCCACTCCGCATCGCCCATGCGACGTTTCACCAACGCACACACATGCTCGGGATCCAGCCGCGCCTCGCGGCGGGCGCCCTCCCCCACGACGTGCTCCCCGGGCGAGGCGAACAGCACCACCGACGGGGTGGTGGGTTCGCCGGACATGCCGGCGAGCACCTGCGGACGGCCGTCCGCTCCGGTGCGGGCGATCGCGGAGTTGGTGGTGCCGAGGTCGATTCCGTGGACGGCCACGCGGCCGAGACTAGCGATAGCGTGGCGGGCGTGACGGACCCTTCCCTGCAGGACATCGCCGACAAGGTCGACGACGTCGCCCGGCTGGTGCAGCGGCAGTCGACGACCCTCGGGATGATCGTCGATGCGCGGCCCACGAACGGCGCCACCGAGGCCGATGTGCCGCTGCTGGTGGAGCTGCATGCCCTGCGCGGCGACGCGCTGGCCTGCGCGGCGACCGCGCGCACCCAGCGCGAGCGCACTGCGTTCACCGCGCTGGCGGGCGGGTTGGAACGGCTGCTGGTGGGCCGCGGCGGCACCGTCGTGGCGCCGGCGCCGGGAGCGGAGTTCAGCGGGGCGACCATGGAGGCCGCCGAGATCGTCGCGACCGACGACCCGGCGACCGACCGCACCGTCGCCACGGTGCTGGAGGAAGGGCTGCAGGTGGGCTCCCGGTCGGTGCGGCCCGCCCGCGTCGCCGTCCTGCGTGTCCGCTGAGGGCGTGCGCGCACAGGTCGGCGACATGCTCCGGGTCGGGGACCCGACGGCGTCCGTGGTCCGCTGGGGCCGGGTCGTCGAGGTTCACGGCGCCGACGGCGGCCCGCCCTACCTCGTCCGGTTCGGCAACGGCCGCACCGCGCTCGTCGTCCCCGGTCCCGACGTCCTCGTCCAGACCCGGGAGATGGCGCGCCGATCCGCGGAGGACCTGCAGCGCCACTGTGCGGAGGTCGACGACGAGCGTGAGCCTCGTCCGAGATGGACGTGAGCGGGGTTTCGCCGGTCGAAGATCCCCGCCACGTCTCACGCGGTTCGCGCTATGCGGGCGCCGGATCTCCGTCGGTGACGACGACGCGGCAGGCGCTCGACGTGAACTCGCGGCAGAGGCCGACCATCCGCTCGAGCCGCTGCACCACCGCCGGATCGGCCCGCATCGCCTCCAGATCCTCGACCCGGTGCCACCACACGCTGGAGTGGTAGACCAGCGGATCGTCGAGGCTCTGCACGAGCGTCGACCCGCCGGGACGGGCCGGGAGTCCCGCGAGGAGCTCGCCGAGCTCTGTCATGACGTGCAGGAGCTCGCCCTCCTGACCGCTGCGGGCCCGCAGGGTTGCCAGGGTGCATGGGCGGTCGACGGACATGCCCGACCCCTCTCCGTGGACGTCAGGCGTCGACCTCGGCCATGACCTCGTCGGACACGTCGAAGTTGGCCCACACGTTCTGCACGTCGTCGGAGTCCTCGAGCGCCTCGATCAGGCGGAACACCTTCTTCGCGCCGTCGGCGTCGAGTTCGATCGACATCGACGGGAGGAACGTGGGATCGGCGGAGTCGTAGTCGATCCCGCTGTCCTTGAGCGCGGTGCGCACCGGGATGAGGTCGGTCGCCTCCGAGATCACCTCGAAGGATTCGCCGAGGTCGTTGACCTCCTCGGCGCCCGCGTCGAGCACGGCCAGGAGCAGGTCGTCCTCGCTCAGCCCACCCTTGGGCACGATCACCACGCCCTTGCGGGTGAACAGGTACGACACCGAACCCGGGTCGGCCATCTGCCCGCCGTTGCGGGTCATCGCCGTGCGGACCTCGGTGGCCGCCCGGTTGCGGTTGTCGGTGAGGCACTCGACGAGCACCGCCACACCGTTGGGGCCGTAGCCCTCATAGGTGATCGACTGGTAGTCGGCGCCGCCGGCGTCGGCCCCCGAACCACGCTTGACGGCGCGGTCGATGTTGTCGTTGGGGACCGAGCTCTTCTTCGCCTTCTGGATGGCGTCGTACAGGGTGGGGTTGCCCTCGGGATCACCGCCGCCCGTGCGGGCGGCCACCTCGATGTTCTTGATCAGCTTCGCGAACATCTTGCCGCGGCGGGCGTCGATGACGGCCTTCTTGTGCTTCGTCGTCGCCCATTTCGAGTGGCCGCTCATCAATACCCCTTGCCCATCCGCTGCCGTACAACTCCCCGATGTTAGAGGGTCAGGCAGTTGAGGGTTCGTGCGGCTTGCGGTGTCCAGGTGGTTCCTCGCAAGGCGCCGCCCGCAGCTCACACGGGGTATTCGCAAGGGCGGCAACGCGGCGAGGGGCCGCCTGGGCACCGCAAGCTCGGACCCTCAGCTGCCGGGCCCTCGTCAGCGACGGGGGTCGCGGCCGATGAACGCGAGCATCCTCGACTGCACGTCGGCGTCCTCGGGGACCTCCACCTTCGGCCCGTACTGGCCGGAGGTGCGCAGCAGCTCGTCGATCGGTTCCATGCCTGCGAGCAGGGTGGCGCAGAACTCGGGATCGAGCCGTTCGTCCTGGCCCGTGGCGCGGGCGAGGTCCCAGGTGTGCATGAAGACGTCGGAGACGTAGAAGCGGTCGATCGCGACGGGCAGCGGCAGCTCGCCGGGAATCCGGGGGTGGTCGAAGACCCGGCCCGCCGTCTCCGGGTCGTTCAGCACGGCCTGGACGGCATCGGCGTGCGCGAGCCACGCGGCGACGGGATCGGCGGCCGGGTCCGGCCCGGCAGGCAGTTTCACGTCCGACCCGGCGGTGAGGAAGGAGGGAAACCACTCGACGAGGTGGACGACCACGTCGCGGGCGGTCCAGCCGGCCACCGGAGCCGGTGCATCCCAGTCCTCGGTGCCGAGCACGCGATCGGTGAACAGCGCGGCGACCTCGCGATGCCGCTGCGCGGGGTCCTCAGAGAGCACCGTCGGCCACCAGCTTGTCGAGCTTCGCGTATCCGCCGTTCACGCCGACCTCCATGCCGCTCTGCAACCAGCCGTCGCGCTCGGCGAAGCTGTCGCACAGCGAGGTGGTGTGCAGCCGGGTACGGCCGTCGCCCAGGTCCTCGAACGTCAACGTCTCGAGGGCGACGCTGTCGGGCATGCCCTCCCAGGTGAAGGTCTGAACGATCCGGTCGGCCCGCACCTCGTGGAAGCTGCCGTGGAAGCCGTGCTCGCCGTCGGCGCCCGAGACGTAACGCCAGCTGCCGCCGGTGCGCGCGTCCCACTGGTCGATGCGGGTGGGCATGCCCTCGGGGCCGATCCAGCGGATGAAGATGTCGGGATCGGTGTGGGCGCGGTAGAGCTGCTGCGGGGTGGCCGCGAACTCGCGGTAGATGTGGATGACGGGCACGTCGGGGTCGGCCTCGATGGTGGCGTCCTGGGACACGGTCTGCTGGCTCATCGCTGGTTCTCCTCGTAGGTCACAGGGTCGTTCAGCTGGGTGTCGTTCATCTCGGCGAGCACCGCGTCGAGGCGCCGGTAGCGCTCCTCGGCGGCTCGCTTGTAGCGGTCGATCCACGACGTCATCAGGTCGAACACCTCGGCCTCCAGGTGGACAGGGCTCCGGTGGCCCGGACCCGTCCGGGTCACCAGTCCCGACTGCTCGAGCACCTTCAGGTGCTTCGACACCGCCTGCACGCTGACGTCGTACGGCGCCGCGAGCCGGCCGACGGTGGTGTCGCCGGCGGTCAGCCGGGCCACCATGTCGCGCCGAATCGGGTCCGACAGCGCCGCGAACACGCGGGAGAGCTGGTCACTCATTTCTCAACCTTTCGGTTGACGATGACTGTAGAGGACGGCGCCGCGACTCGTCAACACTTTGGTTGAGAACGGGGAACTAGGTGGCGACGCGCTCGCGCACCATCGACACGAACAGGGCGTGCACCCGCCCGTCACCGGTCAGCTCGGGATGGAACGAGGTGCCCAGCACCGGCCCCTGACGCACCGCCACGGCATGTCCGGCGGCCGTGGCGAGCACCTCGACTCCCCCGCCGATCTCCTCGACCCACGGGGCCCTGATGAACACCGCATGCACCGGCCCGTCGGCGATTCCGACCACCTCGAGATCGGTCTCGAACGAGTCGACCTGCCGGCCGAACGCGTTGCGCCGCACCACCACGTCCAAGCCGCCCAGCTGCTGCTGGTCCGGCCGTCCGTCGCGCACCTCGCGGGCCAGCAGGATCAGCCCGGCGCACGACCCGTAGGCCGGCATCCCGGCCGCGATCCGCGCGCGCACCGGCTCCAGCAGCTCGAACGTCTCCAGCAGCCGGCTCATCGTGGTGGACTCCCCACCCGGGAGCACCAGCGCGTCCACCGCGTCGAGCTCGGTCACGCGGCGCACCGGCACCGCCCGCGCCCCGGCCGCCGAGAGTGCAGCGACGTGCTCGCGGACGTCGCCCTGCAGGGCGAGGACACCGATGGTCGACACGACGAGATCCTAGATCTCCGCGTCCGCTGGGATTCGGGTGACTGCGCACCGCACCGGACGAACGGCGGAGTCGAACCCGAGACCGAGGCATCACGAGTCAGCTACGACACCCTGGGGCTGATCCAGCAGCTGGGACTGCAGCCGCCCGGGTAACCGGTCCGGCGGGGAGCTCCGGTCGGAGCTCCCCGTCCGATCACCCGCGCCCGGTGCCGGCCGCGCCGCGGACCGCCTCGGCGACGGCCGGGGCCAGGGTCGCGTCGAACACGCTCGGCACGATGAACGACGCGTTCGGCTCCGGCACGACATCGGCGATCGCCGCGGAGGCGGCGAGCAGCATCGCGTCGGTGATGTCACGGGCCTGCGCGTCGAGCAGACCGCGGAACACCCCCGGGAACGCCAGCACGTTGTTGATCTGGTTCGGGTAGTCCGAGCGCCCGGTCGCGACGACGGCGGCGTGCTGCAGCGCCACCGCCGGATCCACCTCGGGATCGGGGTTGGCCAGCGCGAACACGATCGCGTTGGCCGCCATCGTCGCCAGCTCGGCGGCCCCGAACAGGTTCGGCGCCGACACCCCGATGAACACGTCGGCTCCGACCAGCGCGTCGGCGAGCGTGCCGCTCACGTTCTGCGAGTTGGTGTGCTCGGCCATCCACGTCAGGTTGGTGTCGAGGCCGGGGCGCCCCTCGTGCACGATCCCGTCGATGTCGACGGCGAGCACGTCGCCGGGGCTCGCCGACTGCAGCAGGCGGATGATCGCCGAGCCGGCGGCACCCACTCCGCACACCACGATCTTGCAGTCCGAGGCCTTCTTGCCGACGACCCGCAGCGCGTTGCGCAGCGCCGCCAGCACGACCACGGCGGTGCCGTGCTGATCGTCGTGGAAGACCGGGATGTCGAGCATCTCGCGCAGCCGGGCCTCGATCTCGAAGCAGCGCGGCGCGGCGATGTCCTCCAGGTTGATGCCGCCGTACCCGGGGGCCAGCACCTGCACCGTGCGGATGATCTCCTCGGTGTCCTGGGTGTCGAGACACACCGGCCAGGCGTCGACCCCGGCGAACCGCTTGAACAACGCCGCCTTGCCCTCCATCACCGGCATCGCGGCGGCGGCGCCGATGTTGCCCAGCCCCAGCACCGCCGAGCCGTCGGTGACGACGGCGACGGTGTTGCGCTTGATGGTGAGCCGGCGCGCGTCCTCCGGGTTGGCCGCGATCGCCTGGCACACCCGCGCCACACCGGGTGTGTACGCGCGGGAGAGATCGTCGCGGTTGCGGAGGCTGACCTTCGACGTGACCTCGAGCTTGCCGCCGAGATGCAGCAGGAAGGTGCGGTCGGACACCTTCCGCACGGTGACACCGGGCAGCGCCTCCAGCGCGTCGGTGATCTCCTGCGCATGCGCCTCGTTGAGGGCGTTGCAGCTGATGTCGACCACGAGCGTGGCGGTGGCCGCCTCGACGACGTCGAACGCGGTGACGACCCCGCCGACGCGGCCGACCGCCATCGTGAGGTCGCCCGCCGCGCTGGCGGAAGCGGGTACCTCGACCCGCGCGGTGATCGCATATCCAGGACCGGGAACGGGCACGGCGGAACCCTACCCGGGCCTGCGGCTGGCCCGCGATTGTGGACGTTGTGACCACCGCGGGCCGGTCACCGCGAGCCGCCGCTGGTCAGCGTCGGCACGGCGGCGCGGTGTCGGTGCCCTCCGGCAGCGCCGCCAGCTCGGCCTCGGTGAACGGCCGGTCCATCAGCCCGCACAGGTGGTCGAACCAGTCCTGGGCGTGGAGTGAGACGTCGGACAGTGCACGCATCGACTCGTCCCCCACGGTCATCGTCCGCCCCGTCGGGCTGGTCGCGTAGGGGCTGACGAGGAGGCCCGGCGCCAGCGATCCCGCCTCGCGTCCGGAATCGAGGTCGACGAAGACGATGCGGTCGGCGCCGACCGTCGTCAGGACGAGCAGCCCATCATCGGTGAAGGTCACCGGCCACACTCCCGTCATCGCCACCGGAGGGCGGACCTGGCGGAACGTGTCGAGGTCGTAGACCTCGATGCTCTGCTTCGAGCCCAGAACCGCAGCCAACCGTCCGTCCCGGCCGACTGCGACACCGGCCTTTCCGGCTGCCGGCAAGGGAATCGTCCCGATCTTCCGGCCGGCCACGGCGTCCCACAGCTCGACCCCGTCCGGGGCGTTGATCAGAACTTGTCCGGGATGGCGCGGGCGTGGCCACGCAGTCGGATCCCTGGCCAGCTGGGCTCGGCCTTCGTCCGTGGTGACCACCTGCGCCGGTCCCGCGAGTCGGTGCCCCGAGGTCCGGTCCACGGCCGTGAGCGTCCCGTTGGCCACGACGGCGATCGGGCTGCCCGGATCGGCGCCCCGATCGGCCTGCGACGTGTCGGCGTACCCACCGCCTGCTCCCGTGGACGGCAGGTCGTAGGTCGCCTGCTCGCGCAGCGTCGGCAGGTCGAACCGGCGCAGCCGGAAGCCGGTCGGTGTCGCCTGCTGCACCCATACCCCGTCGTCGACCTCGACACTGCTGTCGTCCCGACCGAGGGCCAGAGGCAGGAAGCCACCTACCGCGCCGGTGCGGCGGTCGTAGGCGGTGATCCCCTTGCCGAGCTGGGTGGCGACGGCCCACCGTCCGTCGGTGCTGGGTTGCAGGCTGTCGGACTCGGGTGCTGCCGGCACGGCCGTGACCCGCAGTAGCGCAGCGTTCGGAGCATCCTGGTCGAGCGTCGGTCCCTGCATAACGAGGACCCGCACCAACCCGTCTGCACCCCGGGTGACGGCGAGGCCCCCGGCCGGCTGCAGGTCCAGGCCGGGCAACCGGCGGGACGCGAGCGGCACCCGGGGGACCAGCGCGTGGTACTGCGATCCGTCGGCCAGATCGGTGATGCGCAGCACGTCCTGGCCGCGACCGTCGACGACTCCGGCGTTCTCGACCAACCAGTGAGCATCGAACGTCGGCCGGGCGTCGGCGCAGTTGTCCCAGAACAACGGCACCCGCCGAGCGGTGACGGCCCCCGCGACCGGTGCGACGTCGACGGCTGCCTTCGCCTTGGCGTCTCCTGCGGGCGGCGGAACGCATCGCAGCACCAGCGCACCCTTGGCGCGGACCGTGGCGGTTCCAGCTGGAAGTGGTGTCACGGCATCGCGTGCCGGATCGTCGGCGAGTGTGCGCGTGACCCACTGCTCCGGGTCGCCCCCTTTGCCGGTGCCGGAGCGCATCAACAACGTGCCGTCCGGCAGCAGGGAGATCCCGTCCGTGGCGGGCGCCGCCCCGGGAAGCGGCCGCGTCGACGACGCTCCGGATCCCACGTCGATCAGCTGTAGCTCGAGTGCTCCGGCACGATCCACCAGCAGTCCGAGGCGATTCTGATCCCACGCCGTTGCATCCCGGATCCTGCCGTCGATCGTGGCGGTCCGGCGCAGCGAACGGCTCGGCACATCCCATAGACGCACGTCGCCAGCAGGAGTGGTGATGGCGAGCCAGTCACCTTTCATGGCCAGGCTGTCGGCCGGCTCGTAGTCGGGTATCTGCCAACGCTGCGGCGCAGGGCCGCTGACACCGGTCACGAGCAGCACTGTCTTCGGCGTGGCGACAGCTGCCGTGTCGTCCTCGAGCATGGTGACCCCGACGTTGCCGCCCAGCTCGGGCAGCATCACGTCGGCGTCCTTCAGTGCGAGGTACGCCGATCCGAGGGCGCTGCGCGCGCCGGGGCTGGTGGGATCGGCCCGGTACGCGGCGAGCGCGAGCTGGGCGGCCATCAGTGGGTCGACCTCGAGCCGCTGACCCGACTCCCGCCCGATCGAGTCGGCGTTCGCGGCGGCCAACCGCTCGGCCAGTCTGCTCCCGCGCTGCTCCGAGAGCACGACGAGCAGGCCGGCGGCCAGTGCGAGGGCGGCCAGGAGCGCGATGATCATCCGTGAGCGCCGGACGTCGCGCCGCTGCCGCGCCGTGCTGCGGGCGACGAAGTCGCGGGTCTGCGGAGCGACCTCGCTCTCCCGGGCCGGCAGCCACTCCCCCGCGGCGTCGAGCGCCGATCCGCGCAGCAGGCTGCCCTCGTCGCGGCCGGCGCCCTCCCAGCGGTCCCGCTGCTGGTCGGCCTGCGCGCGCCACGCGAGGAAGGCCCGGTCCTGCTCCAGCCAGTTGCGCAGCCGCGGCCAGTGGGCGATCAGCGCCTGATGCGCCAGCTCGACGATCTCGTCGCCGTGGGTGTCGCGGCCGAGCACCAGCAGCCGGCCGGCCGCCAACTGCGGCACGAGGGTGCGCAGGTCGGGGGCGAGCGCCGCGGTGGGCACGGGCACGCGCACGATCCGCCCGCCGGCATCCGGAGCGGCGAGCAACCCGAACAGCCTGCGCAGTCGATCGTAGAAGCCGACGTCGGGACGCGTGCCGGCCAACCTGGCGACGACGCGCTCGGCGTGCTGCGCGACCGACCCGACCACACCGCCGGCCTCGGTGTAGCCGCGCCACGTCAGCCGGCCGCCCTCGCGGCGGCGCCACAGGTCGGCGAGCAGCGACTCCACCAGCGGTAGCTGGCCCGGCTCGGATCCCGCGTCGTCCAGGATCCGGTCCACCAGGCCCGGCTCGAAGTCCAGGCCCGGCGCCCGTTCGGCCGGCTTGACGATCGTCTCCCGCAGGTTCGCCCGGTCCAGCGGCGCGACGTGCAGGGTCGCCGCGTTGAGCACCTTGGCGATGCCCGGGGTCAGCAGGTCGTCCAGCGCCGAGCCGCGCAACGTCAACACCGCGCGGACCGGGCCCCGCCTGGTCAGGTCGACGATCGCGTCGAGCTGCGCACGGGCCTGCTGCGGATCGCGCGCGGCGAGCTCCTCGAACTGGTCGAGCACCAGCACCTGATCGGTCCCGTCCGGCACGAAATCGGCGACCGACGCACCCGGCAACATCTCGACCATCTGCGCACCGGCCCGCCGCAGCCGCGGCACCAACCCGGCTCGCAGCAACGACGACTTCCCCGCGCCCGACGGCCCGGCCAGCGCCACGATCGGTTCCCTGCCGACGGCGTCGACCAACCGTGCGATGTCGTCGTCGCGGCCGAAGAAGTACGCCGCCTGCTCCTCGGTGAACGGCGCCAGACCCTGGTACGGGCACGGCAACAGCTCCGGGTCCAACCCGAGCACGCGGTCGATCGGGACGACGTAGGCCGTGGTGGTGCCGCTACGGTCCGCAGCGACCGTCATGCCGATGACCGCGCCGGCAGCGGACAGCCATACCGGTGCCCCGGAGAAGCCACCGACCACGGGCTGATCACCCGGCACGGTCTGCAGCTGCACCCAGCCCGTCCCCTGCCCGGCGCGCAACCGCCCGCTCGACCACACGCCGTCCCAGGAACCCTCGGGGAAACCGAGCGCGCGGAACGACCGGTTCCACACGTCGTCGGCACGGCGCAGCGGTGGCATCCGCGCACCGATGGGCAGCGGCTCCCGCACCCGCAGCAGCGCGACGTCGCCCGTGCCGTCCGGGCCGATCGGGAGCCACCGCGACACCGTCCCGGTCACCCGCGGCGCGGCCCCCCGGCCGCCGAGCAACGGCAGATCCAACGTCACCACACCGCGCGGCGGCGAGGCCGCGTACGGGTCCGCGCCCAGCGCCTCCGCCACCACGTGCGCACACGTCGCCACGGTGTCGGGGCCGGCCACGAACCCCGCCCCCACCACCTCACCGGCGCGCGACCACACCCGCACGGCCGAACCCGCGACCGCGTCCGATTCCCCCCGGAGCATGCGCCGCAGACTAGGTCAGCGCCGGCATGGCGGCGAGGTATCGGTTAAGTCGGGCAGCAGGGCCAGCTCGGCGTCGGTGAAGGGGCGGTCCATCAGACCGCAGATGCGCGCGACCCAGTCGGTCGCCCGCAGCGGGACGGGCGACGCTGCCTGTCCGACCGCCACGCCGGTCATCAGCACCGAGCTGTCGGCGCCACTGAACGTGGATCGGACGGAGGTGCCGGGCGCCACGCTCCCCGCCATCCGGCCTGTGTCCACGTCGACGAAGTAGATCTCGTCGACGACCACGGTGCCGCGGACCCCGATCAGGTAGCCGTCCGGATCGAAACCGGACAACGCTTCAATACCGGACACGGCGATCGGCGGCCGCGCGGGCCGGAACGTATCGAGGTCATACACCTCCACGCCGCTCGCCTTCGAGAGAACGGCGACCCGCGCCCCGTCGCGGGTCGCTGCAAACGCACCCCCGTTCTGCACCGGCACGGTCCCGAGCAGGCGACCGGCCGGCACGTCCCACAACTGCAGTCCTGCCGGACCGACGTCCACGAGTGCCTGCCCCGGGCGACCCGGGCGGCCCTCCACTGTCTGGAAGTTCCGCACGTAGCGCCATTCAGCATCTGTGCTGCCCAGTGCGATCGGCGCGCCCAGAGGAGTGCCGGTGCGTCGGTCGCGGGCGGCCAACATCCCGTCGGACAGCAGCACCACCACCGGTTCATCCGTATCGACCCCATCGGGACGGGTGTCGATGAACTCGGGGCGCGCGGCCCCGGAACCGCCGGGGAAGGCATAGGCGACGCCCGGAGTGAGTTCGGGCAGCGTGTAGCGACGCAGCATCCAACCTGCCGGCTCCCGAATCGTGATCCACAGTTCGTCGGAGACCTGGATGATTCCGTTGTCCGGTCGGATGTCCATCGGCATGCTCGCGACGATCGCGCCGGTCGCCCTGTCGGCCACGGTGACCCCGGCGCCCTCCGCCGCCGAGACCAGGAACCGGCCGTCGGTGGTTACGCCGTGGATCGCCTGTCCGGAACCTGTCGCGACAGGCCATGCCCGGGCGCGCAGCACCGTGGAGTTCGACGCCTTGTCATCGAGGACGTCCGACCGGGAGGTGTAGACCGTCAGCCGGTGGTCCTTGCTCATGCGCGCGGTGATGGTCGGATCCGCCGTCAGTGCCGCCCGCGTCTTGCTCGCCAGACTCAACTCCCGGCCCATCGGCAGGACAACCTGGTACTGGGAACCGTCGGCGATGCTCGTGAGCCGGAGCACTGTCCGATCACTGTCGATGCTCGCGCCCGTGTCCTCGACGATCCATTGGCGATCGGCGCTGATGCGGGTGTCATCGCAACTGACCCGCGAAAGACGCACGGTCCGCGCCGGAACATCGCCGTAGACCGGCACGACGCGGAGCGATGCCACCGACGACGACGGTGCCCCCGCACCGGGGAGCACGCACTCCAGCTGCGCGAGTCCGGTGCCGACACTCACCGTGCCGTCCGGGAACGGCGTCACGACGTCGGCTGCCGGATCAGCCGCCAAGGTGCGCCTGTTCCATTGCTGCTTCGTCGACGACGACGTCATATACGTCTCGAACAGGGCCGTGCCATCCTTCGTCATCCTCGCGCCCTGCAGGTCCGGGCCGGCGCCGGGCAGAATTCTCTCTGTCGACAGCGCTCCGGTCTGCATGTCCAACTCGGCGATCGAGCGCTGGTCCCCGCGGCCGACCAACACCGTGGACGCACCTTCGTTCCGGGAGACGATCGACAGCACCTCACCGTCGACCTTCGCGGTGTGGCGCACCGCACGCGCTGCGGGATCCCAGATCGTGATGGTGCCGTCGGTATCACCGATGGCGAGCCAGTTCCCCCCGTAGTTCATCGCGGAGTCCGGTCGCTGGTCGGGCAGCACCCAGCGCTGCGGATCGGGGCCGGATGCTCCGAATATGAGTGCCCGTTCACCCTGCAGATTGCCGATGATCGCCGTGTCGTCCTCACCGATTCCGGTGAAGCCGTAGTAACCGCGCAGGTCAGGCAGGACGAGATCGACATCTTGCAGGGCGACTGCGGAACCGAGCAGCGCAGCGCGGGCCGCCGGATTCGTCGGATCGGATCGCCATGCGGCCAGGGCGAGCTGTGCGCCCGAGAGCGGATCGATCAGGCTTCGGGCGCTCGCGTCCCGCCCCAGACGGTCGGCGTTCGCCGCCTGCAA
>Ga0307513_10003133_pt1 | contig 22574 bp, 29 predicted proteins | sample 15_EM_MG_FD_202174 | JGI IMG/M metagenome (GOLD analysis project Ga0307513, IMG submission 202174) | Populus trichocarpa ectomycorrhiza microbial communities from riparian zone in the Pacific Northwest, United States - 15_EM | ecosystem: Host-associated > Plants > Roots > Unclassified | place... | reverse complement strand
CGGGGAGACCGAGTATCCGTTGAGGAATGGATGCCGAAGGGAAGGCAAAGGGCTTGATGTGATCAACGAAAAAAGAGACCTTTTGGATTTTGAAATCGTGTTTGCCCAGTGCCCAGGTTCGGTTGAAGTATGTGGACCTTGGAGGGGTCCCAACTCGGCGTTCTGTATGCACGGAGCGTTGATGGCCGTCGAAATATCTCCCTTGATAGTCCGACGGAGAATCTCGCATTCAATCCGGGCTGTGTTTGTGGGACGTGGTGTGATTATGTATAGGGTCCGTGAGTTGAAGTTTTTCGCATTCAAAGTTGTGGAGAACAAAGGAGAGTGCTTCCATCCATGGAATGCACGCCGCCGACCCGCCTTCTTTTCCAGGGGGGGTGTTTGGGATTGGGATCCTCAGATCGATTGCACATATCGTGCCGCATCACTCGTCGAAAAAACCTTTCCCCTCAGCCGACGACACGACGTTCCGACGGCCAGCAAGCGCCAGAGATCGAAGGGTAAGGGGGATGCGTGATGCGTGATGGCGATGGTAATTGATCATGATCACAGTAATCACAATCATCATCGTGGACGCGCGTGATCTGCTCGTGGCCTCGCAAGGCTCCGTTTCTCGGATGTGAATTACTCGAGCAGCCGTGCCGGGGAGGGGACAAATTGCGGATGACGCCTGGATACCTAACCGACAACCGTGTACGGCCCGTCATGGTGACTTTGACCATGCACGACCCAACCCCCATCAGTGCACGCACACAATCGCAGGCATTCATCTGAACAATCTGTGGCGGCCAGCGATCAGTGATAACCAGACGGGAATCAGGAGTCCGTCCGACCCCCGCACGCTTCGCGTATATACGTGCGACAGTGGGTGGGTATACCGATGTGCCGCACCGCGAGAGATCTGCGGTTGTACGAAACGAGAGCCGAGATGAATCAGGGGATGGGACGGGCCACGAACCCGCTGGTCCGTGTTGGTCTGCAGCCCGTCTGGAGAGCGCCAGGACGGATCTTGCCTCGAGGTTCCAACGTTGGGGAGAAGACGGCAAAGGATTCGCCGCTGCTTCCGCACTTCGCTCCTCGAATTGTTCCTTTTCGGGAAAGTATTGTCATTCTCTGCGCCGACACGGAGGCGCGATATGTCAGATTTGATTTCGACGGTTATCTCATCACAAGTGACCACACGAGGAACACACGTTGCCTCGGGGCGTGCGTCATGGCCCCTCGTTTTCGGACGAGCTGCCAGCGGTGGTCGATGCGGAATCCGCTTTTGGTCCAGCACGAGCGGAGATGATCTGGATGACGTTAGCCTCGGAGATCAGAGTGGGTCCCGGCCTGCACACACAGAGACACGTGAAAGGCGTAAGCTTGGGGCTTGGTTGAAGGGCGGACTCGTCAACGCATTGCCCTTTTTCGCAGAAAGGAAAGACGGGGTCCTCTCGGCGTCCAATAGGGTTTGAGACGCAAACCTTCGGGAACCAACCTCGGACAATGAACCTGTTGCCTTTCATTTGCGTCCAAACCCGGAGGTCCATCCGCCTTTCTCGACGAGTGTTCACGCGATTCTCTCCACGGCCACGAACGTCACATCGACTCCCCCGTTTTCAGCTAGTCCCCGCTGCGCTCGCACACGCACACACCCCCCTCAGGGTGCGAATCCCACGGAATTCCCCATTTGGGAACAAGGTCCCGAGAAACGGAGCGAGGTGTGGTTGAAATTTTAATATCCCAGGACGGTCGCGCCCGTCCCTCGCTATCGATCATGATCGATCCGAAAGAATACATTTCCCTCTCTCCGCACTCTAGGCGCCATTGGACAGGAATTCGCCTTCCATACAGTGGACGGGGGTTCGGATACTCCGAGCTGCAATTCATCGATGGACATCCCTTGGGCGCTGCGCTCCGAAATGAAAAGGGTGCCCCTTGACTTTCAAATCTCCCACTCACACAATCTCGTTCACGTAAACCACGACGCGAGTAATCAGGCGGTGCAGGCAATCACAATTCATATTACATAGCGTAATCGATAATCAACACGGAAAAGTGCGGAGACAGCAAAAACATTAATGAGGAAATGCGACACGAGAGAGGGGGGCATCAGCGTAATAAACATCGACGAATCAACGCAGTGACGACGACAAGAGGTGCAAGACACGATGTGATTGTACAGCATGAGAGCGAAAAATGATTCGTGATTGAATGCAAGAGAGCGAGCGAGAAACGAGCACATTTCGTGAAATCAAGGCGAGGCACATATCCATATCAATCGCCCTTCCTCTTCGGTGCCTTCCCGGCTCTCCTTCGCTCCGAGTAGGGCGTAGGGCGTCGCCAAGCATCGTCATCAATGATCGTAGGTGACTTGTGTCTCAGTTCGGGTGGGGGATAAGGGTATTGCGAGTGGTGTCCCGTCGGCGGGTACTGGCCCATGTGGTGGTGGCTCGTCGGGCCTGCAGCCACAGGGAGGGGGTTAATCGGAATCGTCTGCGAGCGATGCGGCTTCGTCGGTTGTGATGGAACCTGTGTCCGCCGTCGCTCGCTTGGCGACTGGTGTTGGGATGGGGGAGAAACATTCCAGGAGGAGGAAGAGGATGGCGATGATTGTTGTTGTGGGGCCGGCGGTGGAGGCTGCTGGCGTGGGATGGCGGAAAGTTTTGGAGGATCAGCCCGGGCCTTGCCCTTTTCCTGCCTGTAAGGACCACCTACGGCTTGCGTCGTGTGGGGGACATCGATCTCGATTTGGACCCGGAAGAACGAGTTGTCGCGAGAGAAAAAGGCGCGCTCCTGGGAGTGGAAGAAGGTCGAGCCATGGCTGTGCGGGATCTGGGGTGCGAGGGCGGGCCACATCTCCATGAGCTCGTGGCCGGTGGGTGGGGTGGGGAAGCCGAACTGCCGCTCGCCGTTGAGGTTCAGTTCCCGGATGAGATGGAGGCCTGTGTCTCGGCTGGGTGGGCGTTGTGGCGGAGCGACGGTGGCCATAGATGACGCGCGGGAATCGATGATCAACGGGGGGGGCAGAGGTTTTTTTGTCCAACGGACACGTCTTCCGCTTATTTATACGGGCTGGCAGAGCCGCAAACTTGAATGGGGTCCAGCTTTGATGAAATTCCCACGTGTTCCGATTTCGCATCTTGTATATAACGCTTCCTGAATTCCTCATTTGGCTCTCCCGGTTCGGCCGGACTAAACCGTAAACGATCGAGATCAAGGCGCCTAGGGCTGATGTGCTTTACTCAATTGGAGTGGCTTCTCTTCTTTTTCTCACCGCGTTGACGGCTAGACGACGATCAAAATCGGTTTTGGGTCCTGAGTTTGAATACATGTCCTTATGTCGCTGATGCCGTTAGTCCGCATTTCATATCCACACGTGGTCTCTCGGGCTCCTTCCGCATCTCGCCTTCTTCCCATTCCCCCGGTGTTTTTGTTTTCTTTATGGAACCGTGTCCGGGGACTTTATTCCCTTCCTGACTCATCACAATCGTCGCCCCCCTTCGTTCCTGATCGGGAGTCGGGGCCACACCACCGTACCCTGCACATGCGTCTTTTCGTTCGAAGATCCACAGTGCGTCCCACTAGGAACACCCGATCACTCTCCCCGCTTGTTCCATTCTCACCAGCCCTCAGGGTTATTATTGTGTCCGCTCAATGGCGCACCATCCGTACCCCATCTCCGCACTCGGAATCAGCGATATATCGGCTGAACAGTTCAAAACAATCAATCGCCCGGACCCTTTCGCTTACTGCTCCCCTCAGTTGACCGTATACTCCCGAGGATGAATCCCTCAGAGCATACAAACTTTGTATACGATCGTCTGAGACAACACCCACGTGAATGCGACGAAGCTTCGGCACTCCAACGCCACCGAAGCGGACAAGCCCCGACCAAGAGCGAAACAAACACCCGCACGATTGTGGAGAAATGCGTTCGCATGTTTTTGGTTCCCTTTCGAGATAGACCTTTCCACTCCGATATGATTACGGCTTCTACCGTTCGTAAGTGAGACATCCCCGTCTGGAAAGTACCTGGCGAACCCCTGCCGTTTCAGATCCCACCACGGCGTGGGTAGTATCATCTCACACCGTCAAACTCGATTTCGTAACCGAATCCTTTCCTAGCATGGGCAAAATTGCGCATATCCTGCAAGGACGGCATCCCACAGGCTTACTGTCCGGTCAGCTGACTTCTCAGATCCCTCCCTAATCCCGCCCACTGCCAGGGGGAGTGCCGTCGGTGGCCCCGGGGGATATCTGGGGAAATAAATCAATCCTCCGGAGGCGCGTGCGGTCAACTTTTTTCCATGCGTCTCGGGCCGCGGGATCTGGTTTGTCCTGCCAGTTTACCCTTGACGCCCACCAAGCACGCCACATGGTCGATGCTGACAGCAGCGCGGAGAACGAGAATAGTGTTCATCACGACCAAGGAAACGACGCTACAAGGTAATTTCCCAAACTAGATTGGCATCCAACCAAACGTCAATTATTGACATGGGAACGCCTTTGGCAAGTTTCACACACGACCTTCCCTCCGTCGCCGACGGCGGCCATCCCTGCCTGGCGCGCGGGTGAGGGAAGCGACCCAAACACTTCGGCATAAGGGAATTCCCATGCTTCCATGTCCTGAGCATGTGGGACAGCCAGCATAACGCAAGCGGGTTCAAAATAGGCACCTTCCGAATCCATGGACCTGTTTGCACTTTCGTATCCTACGTCGCGGTCAACACCCACGAGATACCACGTATGTATTTATGTATATGCAATGCTACCATTACAACCCAAGTACCCCTCGGAAAGCAGTAGCGAATAACGGTTGTCCCTGCCCCTAGTACTCGCGGGGGATAACCGAAGGGGCTGCCTGCGCATGTTCCAGGCCTGAGGCCTGATGGGAAGACGACGCTAAAGATCGACAGGTGTGGACGAATTCTTCATACATACGTCACGTCGAATTAGACGGATTCACCGCCCGGCCAATGAATTCAGAAGCCCCAGGGACGCAGATGCCTAACGTGATGGGCAGCCACGGCGATCACGCCTCCATAGTACTGTACTCCTCACCGTTCCAGCTGTTGTTCAGCAGCGATCCCCCTTCAGCCCACAACTGTGACCAGCAGATCTACTGAACCCCAAACCATGTTAGCTTGATCACACGTGACAACGGACTACTTGACCTGTGGTGTTAGTCGTCCCTAATGAAGCGGGATACAATGAATTAACTATGTGCAATTATAGTCCCGTGTGTGTTTGCGCTATAGTACATGAGAATAGAAGCGGGCAAGGTGAACTCCGCATGGATGTTTCAACCCTACGCGCGGGGCATACATACACTTGAGAGATCCGAGGGGTATCACCTCAAGTGCGGTGGCCATTCTACCCGCCTGCGCAACCGACCCTGTTTATCAAACCGCGGGTTGACTGAGTAATCTAGCCCGTCACTATCTGCCTTACCGATCGGGACTTGGAATAGAAAGGATGAAGTCAGTCGAGAGCGGTGAACATGACCGAGCCACGAAAAACTCACAAAACCAAGACCATATTGACTGCCCCATCACACTCTCCCAATTCTTCCGTCTACTACCAAGCCACCAGATATTCCCTTCAATCGCTGGTCGACCCCACTCCTCATCCCACCGTGCCCGCGCCCGCCGCTTCTCAGTAAACGCACACATGGGGTACGCATCGGCGAGCACTGCGGACTCGTGTTCTTTCATGTCTTGGACTCTCATTTGTTCGACGGTGGTCATATTGAGCAGAATGAGGCGCGTATGCGTTCCGAACATGGTGAGCGTGAATAAACCAAACAATCCGATCCTAAGGGGAAAAAAGCCGAAGTGAGCTCCCGTGGATTTTGTTTGGTGGTGTCACGCTTCACGCACAGAACGACGATGACAATCTGTAAAATGTCTGGGTCTTCGCGGTTCCTGGGGAGCACGAGGAGTCCCAGGAGTAAGGTTGGGAAGGTCCAGGCACAAAATAGGAAAGTCCAGAACACGAATTGCAAAAAGAACTGACAGGTATGGCATCAATGCACAGATCCCTGCCTACGATAGGCATACGCACCTTGTGATTACGAGCACCAACGCACTGTCCAATCCCTGAATCCAAGCTCTGCAGGCGGTTCTCTAACAAGACATAGTCATCACTTACAAGGACAATGGTGATCGTACTTCAGGACACACTGGCGGGAAGACCGTCAATAACCGTGTGGGATCCTTCCCCGATGAATGCACAGACCTTGCCGCAGGCTCTACAATGATGGGCTCTCAGTGGCTTGACGAGGCCCTCTCTTTCACAATACCTATAAGCCGGAACTAAAGTGGGTGTCAGTGGAGGTCTCCGTCCCGGACTTGGTGGATTCTGCTCTCTGTTCGTCTTTATTCGGGAGGGGGAAGAGGTATATTTTGATTGGAGAGCCGTGTGGTCACTTGAAGTTCGAGAAACATTGTGATGGGCGGGGGGTGGTCGTGCCAGGCTGGGTTGAGTTGGGGAGCTCGAGGAGGAATCATTCTGATACGGTGGCCCAGCGATGTCGTCTGTAGTGTGATGTGAGGGCATCTCGGGGCGAGGGGTAGGTTGTACATGCTGGAAGGTTTCGCATCAACGTGGGATAGACACGTGTAGTGGAGGTAGCGACACGCACGTCTTTTGCAAATCCTGGTGAGGTTAAACAGACCTGCAACGGATGAAAACTTGAGAACTATCGCTCAAAACTGAGGGGCAACGACACACTTTGGCATAGGCCCATAACATCATTATTAAAAAGACACCAAAGACGGCCAAGAACGCAACTGTAATGTGACGGAAAAGAGTCAGCGCCGGTTCTTTCATGTCCAGTCCTCTCCCGAGAAGTGACCCACCCCCGAACGCGCGATCTCCAGTTGCCTCCCTGTCAGTGAGCATTGGGAGGCAAAACCTGTCGACGTAGACATAGGCGGCAAAACCGATGATGCCGAGGGTGAGGAATACGGCAAACTTGAGCAGAATCCAGGGCTGCGGCTTCGATCTTCGTTTGTGCCTCTTCTCTTGAATGTCCTTGTTGAAATCAGCGCAGAAGGCCTCTTCGCTGCGAGGCTGCCTGTCTGACACCTCTCGTGCCATCTAATGAGGGTTGGGGTGGGAGTATGTGCCCAGCCTGCGCTGGCTGGTGGATGTAGGATGTGTCGACGATTGCGCAGTGAATTAGGGTTAGGGTTACTTTATATTTTACGTGATTTTGCTGCACACTGCTGACACCCGGCTGACACCACCGACCCTCGCCAAACCTTTTCTCCTACCGCGAGGACGTGGCAAAAAAAATGCCGGAGAACCCTTTGAGGAATCGTCGGCGAGGACAAAGCCCTGGTCACCAACAATCGTCTACACCGGCCTCTCTGAAGCTCAATGAAGAGTCGGAGGTCGTCTGGGGGAAGACACCAGGCGGTGAGGGTAAGTTGCAGATCATCCATCATCATCGTTAGGGCCGCTAACCGACTCGACCCTTCCTCAGTCTTCAAAGTCCCTACGACCCATGACGTTTTGACTGCTCTGTTCCACCCTTCATATCCGAAATCTCACTTTGACCTCCTCAATCTCGCTCTGCTCAGCCTCCAAATTCTGCTGTTCTTTTGTTTGCCGAGAGGAGCATCAAAACTTTTCTTCTTCTGCTACTTTGTCCTCTGGAGGGGTGCATATGACGCTGGGTTGGGCTGGGTCCTGACTAAGCAGAGCAAACGGAAATGGATTGTTCGGGAAGTTCAACGTCGTGGATGGCTTGATCAAGAAAAACGGCCTTTAGTGCGAGAATGGGTCAAGAATCAGCTTGCAGGGAAGATGGGCAAAGATTATTCTTTCGACGTGAGATTACCTACCCCAGTCGACCACTTGCACCATTCTAAGAAACACCAGGATTTACCGCTCGAGTATAACACTTGGCTTCTGTTCCGACAGGTAGTGGATGTTATTCTGCTCAAGTACGTTACTGTATCTTCCGTGCCAACTTTGGGCTGACAGAATGCGCATCCAAGCGACTTCCTATCATATTGCATGTTCGCATTCGCTTGCTTCCGTGTCCCAGAGGGTCTGTCGTTCGGAGTCCACGCGGCAAGGTACTTCGATCCTGCCATCGTTGAGTTCAACCAATCAACCCCCCCACAGGTGGCTCGCCGGAATCGCCCTGATTGGGTTTAACCTATGGGTAAAGACTGAGGCTCACGATGTCGTCAAGGACTACGGTTGGTACTGGGGTGACGTGTTTTTCCAACGTGGCGCTCTCGTGTTCGACGGCGTGTTCGAGTTTGCTCCTCACCCCATGTACTCTGTTGGTGGGTGACAGTTATAATACCGTGGGACGTATCGACCAACGTTCACTAGGATACGCCGGGTACTATGGTCTATCCTTGATCTCAGGGAGCTATGCTGTGTTGTTCGTCAGCATTGCCGGTCATGCAGCTCAGTTCGGTTTCCTGCAATTCTTTGAGAACCCCCGTACGTTCTCCGTTGCTGACCAGCGTCCGTTCTTAACCGATGTCGGTAGATATTGAGCGCACCTATGGCCAACGGAAGATCCTTGCGCAGCGTGTACCTATAATGCCTCGCCACAAAAAGTCGGGAAGTGTCGACGAGCCGTTCGTGTCTGCACCTTCTGGTGCTTGTCATCGAGGTCACGTACCGACTGGGTCGGTTTCCTCAATGTCCGATCAGGCCGATTTCCCGACACCTGCACCAACAGAAGGTGACACTGCAACTGAGACAGAGTTAGAAACGGAGAGAGAGACGGACCTCGAAACGGACATCACTCCTCGCTTACAACGAACAACGCTGCCACTCGAACAGCCATCCCGTACCTGGACCCCAGATGGGAGCGATACCCTCACCATGCCCGCATCTCAGCATGATCTCATGAACAGCTACTTCAGAAAGGACACCCTCCTGATATCAAACATTGACTTATTGAGGTAAGCCACCCATGCGTCCGTCGGGTCTCTGGGTGCACGCGAATTAATCGTCTGTTTTCCCTCCAGGACTTCGGACCTCCAGTTGGTGCTCTTGGTATCGTATGTCTTGATCTTTACGGTGTTACCAGGTGAACTATCCAACAAGACCGTCCTTACTCTGCACTTCGTCCATGCTTTGGGATGGTGCCTCTTTCACTCGTTCGGGCTCGGTCTCCTCCTTCAGGGCCAGAGCAAGAACAAGATGCTCGTCCGTCATTTTCTGAAACACTATCCATATCCGCAGCGCACGGGATCCGGGAAGAGTTCTTCGTTAGGGAAGGCAGCTGTCACCGAGGCATTCGAAAACTGGAAACGCCTATATAACCTCAGCCTGTGCATGTCGTATGGTACGTTACCATATCATTCGCACTCAGTTCACCCGCTGATATTGGGATTCTCCAGTCTCATTTTTAGGTCTCGTCTGGAAGACATATTCAATTCCCAGTAACTGGACTGTCGGAACTGAGTTGCTAAGACACACTCTTGGGGCGGTAAGTCCCGCATCGGGTGTTACGTGCAATCACGGCCATTCATGCACTCCCTTTCATACAGGCTCTCATTGGCCTTCATGCTTGGGCTACTACCGAGAGTTTGGAAGTCCTCGGAGTCTTTGGTACTCTTTCTGCAAGCCCCATCACCTTCCGTCGCTGACGTTGATTGTGTTTCGGAGGATGGTTTTATGGTGATTTCTTTATCGAAGATTTTCCAGCAAATCTCGAATACACGGGAATATATCGGTAAGTAATATCTGTTGCAGCACTGTGCTGGGTGTGTGCTGACGCCCGCGCAAGATACCTGAACAACCCAGACGTGATGAACGGGGCCGGTTATCTCGGATTGTCGTTCATCAGCGGGAACAAACTCGTCATCACCATCACTGTGATTAAGCACCTTGCTCAGTGGTGGTTCCTGCGCAATGTGGAAAGGTAAGCAACGCAGTAACTAACGGCACTGAGCGAGAGATCAGAGCCACTGATGAATGATTGTAGCCCACACATGACCAAACTTTACGGTGACACAATTCGCAAGGAGGCAGGGTTTGTCAAGGTTTTCAAGAAGGTCGCAAGTCGAAACGCCCAACGGGTTGCCAGGAAGACGACGCCGGGAATGCGACGGGTGGCCCGAGAGGTCAAGGGGACGATCGACAAGGTCTACGAGGAAACTGCCGAAGCATTGGAAGAATTTTTGGCCAGATGTACGTGTTTTCATCTTGGACTGACACATCATTTCCTGTGTTAATCAGAATGGTTCTTATCATCAGCTGCGCCGAGGATTACGGAGGTAATGCATGACACGAAGGTGCTCCTGCAGCAGAGCCGTGAGAAGCTGGTCATCACGTATGTTACGTCTCGCTCGGGTTTGTTTCAGGAGTGCGGCTGACGCTGAGCCTGTACAGGCGCGTAACGTATGATCTTGCGGGCTTCGACAGCAATCAGTACCAGATGACTGTGGTTCCGAGTGAACTGGGGGGTGGCGATCGGTTTCATGTCGGGGAGGTCATCGGAGTGAAATGGAAGGCGCCTCCAAACCATTCAAGAAAGGACTGGATCGGGATCTACAGGGTCCGTGCTCGTTCACCGGGATTCGGCCTTTCTGATAACCTGGATCTTTTAGGTTGAGGCAAACAATGACAAATCCGTGACAAAGGTCGCCTCGATGGGGAGGTGGGTGCCCGTACATAGGGATGAATGGGATGGCGATTCCCCTCTTGGACTTGGAACACCGACAATGGATTCTCAGTTCGGGGAGGTCACTTTCAGGGGCGGCGCACTGCCGTGGAAAACTGGAGTCTACGAGGTATGAGGGTTTGCGCGAGGTTTTTTTTGGTCTGATCCAACTTTGGCTAGATCCGCTATCACCACGACGGGAAATACAACGTTATGGCCACCACAGGACCGATAGAGGTATACGGTCAGTCTGTTCCAGGCGTATCCCCGCTGTTACCTGAAAGTGTCTCTTGTTAGTTGACGTGCCGGAGACGCTTGACTTTGTTTCGGTTCGAGACTGCCTGAAAAGGGTGGTGCCTCTATGTCTGGACTCGGATCCATCTCTTATCCCGATATCTTGTCAACAAGGAGACGAGGCGACCGTCGTCGACGCGGACGCACATGATCCTGACGATTTCAGGTTTTGGTCGGAGCGTCAAGCGGAGCGGATTTCTGCGGTCATCGAGCAGATCTTTGGTGTTGAATATGTTCCGGCGGTGATCATCGGTGACGCAAATTTGACTGCGCTGGCGGATAGGATCGTGGTGTCAAAGGTCGATTCGGAGCCCTAGGTTGTTCTGTACATGCAGTTGGTGTTAGAATTGATAGAGAATGTAGGGGAGATCACGTTGGGTTCCTACCACGAGGCCGATCCAATCACAGTTACCGGCCTCCATTTGGCGCCCAAAACATGGCTACGTAACTGGATGTTCGGGTACATATGGTGGTCACGAATGCTGACATGGGCGGGAGGAACTGGAAGGGCTTCGGTTATTGTGAACCTGTTCCGTGGAAAACTCGACATGCGAGAAAAAAAAAGCACATGGGGAGACGCCTCTCCTTTTTGTGACACTTGCATTCCGGGGTCTCGTGCAGCGCGGGCGTCCGCACATTGGACAAGGGGTGATATGAATGGGGAAATGATTGTGGCGGACTTGCGAGACGGATGGAATATTCCAGGAATATGGAAGTACCCGCTGGGGAGAGATGTATCGGCGGCATCTTCATCCGGGGCGTAGCGTCGATTCGGGCGAGATCAAGCTCGTTAATCGATCCAAAGGGCTGGTGAAACGGGCCGTGCCGTACTTATTACGGGTGGTAAAGATGGGGGCGATGCCGTAGGACCTGGCCTGGGAGAGAGAGGGACAGATCATCTGTCAGATAACATTCCCCACGATAGGGCATCTGTATTCGGTGATCTGAATCGCTTGCGAGCCGGCGGAGCCACACACACGTGGGAGAGATGGGCAGCTGGGCGGATGTAGTCGAAAGGGCGTGAGAGAGAGAAGCCGACGAACAGGCTGTGATGGCAGGAGCATCCATCTGGGATGGATGGTTCCCGGCAACGGTCGACTTCGCACACAGACTTCCCTAACAGCGGCAAGGACCCCCCACTGCCGGGATCACGGACACAGCCCATCAGGCCTGGGACTCCCACTGTCAGGGGGTGGTATTTCATCTGCGGACATGCACACAGGATCTTTTTTTTTGGGAGATCGGACGTGCCTCTCCCGATTAGTTACTCGGTGCGGTAGAAGCGACAAAGGATGAATGGGGGGGACGTTCGCGGCAGGAGGGGGTGGGAACGATTACCCGCGGCTGTTTTACCGATGACGCGCGCATCTCGGCGAGTAACAGGACTCGTGACAGAATATAGCCCGCTATATATTAAGCCGGATTATATGAGATTGCGTGTGATACTGTATACGATGGGTGGATGCAAGAAAACAAGAAAGCAACGAGGATGATGGGGCATCTAAGACACTACCGTGTCCGCTTACTTTCCCTGGGCCGATCTGGTGGGGCGGGGGGTGAGTGGCGCGGCAGCGGGGAGAACAAAAAACTCACACTGGGACGTATACACAAGGGATGTTACGGCGATTACAGTTCGCACAAGTGGATCTACCATCACACTTGATCTTCCGACCTAAATTGGGACGTCTGGTCAATATCACCAAACTCGGATGGGGGACGGGGCGGACCTCTGCAGAATTGGCAGGCCATGGGTGTCCGCCTAGGGGTGATCTGCTCGTCGCCAGGGTTCAGGACGGGGTATTGCTGCTGCTGCTGCTGCTGCTGCTGCTGCTGTTGGTGGTGGTGGATCTAGGGAGAGAGTGAGCGGCGGGCGGGGGGGAGAAGACGGGTTCGGACCTGCTGGGAGCTCATCATGGGTGACTGCAGCGGCCTGGGTTGGGAGGGGATTCGGTGCGGGGGGACGGGTCGAATTTAAAGGGACGGAGGGCCGTGGCAGTGCCAGCCTACACGGGGAGTTTACATGCCGACTGAGACGGGATTGTTTCACTTATTTCTAATGGGAATTGGCATTCAAGAGATTAAAGGAACGACGGTCTAATCCCACGTGCCCCCTCTGATTTCACCCCGCGGCTTGGGAACCCTTAAACGCGCCCTGATGGACAGCGAGCCCTCTCTTGACCCGCCCAACGCGACTCAAGCTCGCCGCGACCCAGACGGACCGCGCACGACCCTCGCGGCTAGCCCCTATACCGGATCAAGCGCTCTCTCTCGACTCTCTCCCCGCCTCGTCACCAGCAAAACCCCCTCCCGCGACGGTCCGGATCTGACACCATCGTGAGAGAGCCGCCGAGCCTTGTTCGTTTCTCGCCAATCCGCCCCCTTTCATCCTTCCTTGGCTTATGACACCCTCCTCTCGACAAACAATTGGTTGCTGTAGTTCTCTCCCCAATCAGACGCTCATAGGAACGGAAGCAAGCTCCAGCTTGTCACCCGAACCTCTCTCTCTCTCTCTCTCTCTCGGCCTCGCGGCGCAGCAATCGCAAACCCTTGTTCGGCTTCTTCACCTCGTCGTCGCATCGCTCCCCTAACCCAATCGCATCCCTAGCTGATTCATCTTATCGGCATGCCCACAAACGTCTTTCTCTTTCGTCTTCCTGGCCTATTTCATCCCATTCACCGGCATGACGTCGGAGGTTGCCGATCTCATGGAATGCTCTGTATTCGTCACCCCGTTTCAGTAGACTTATAATCTTCCATTCCATATACCTTCTCGGGACATCAGTCACAGAACAATGGCCCGTCGTGGTCCTCTCCCTCCCTCTCCACGCACCTCCACCTCTATCGCGTGTGGGTCCACACCCGGTCGAATTCACTCTCTTTCTCGCTGCCGCCGGCCCGGCTGCACTAGATCCCGGTCTCGTGAAACGTTAACGTGAAGCAGTCCTCGTGCTCGAGGGCAGTTGGAATCCCTCGGACCGACCTGCATTTCCGAGCAACGTAGCGCTGGAAGGGTGATGTTCCCCTTCCTCTCGATGGCTGTCTCCGCGCCCCCACATTAATGCGAGTTCGATAAATGAAGACGTTTTGTAAAATTGGAAGATCAGCTATCGAAGGCCACCCTCGTTTTCATGAACTGCCTCAGCGGTAGACCGGTTGCTCAATCGATCTCAAATAGCTTATTCCTCCACAAATCTGGAAACGGTAAAGACATATGCCTGTGCTACCCCCGAATCACGCTGCACCACTGTCCCACAGTCCATCAGATACCAGTAAGTCTATTATAACAACCCGCTTATTGGGGTCCGGACCCCCATGAGGCCCCTCATTCATGGAGCGAAGAAAACAAAAAAAGAACACGTACCGCCGACGAGGATCGAACTCGCAACCTTCGCCTTAGGAAAGCGACGCGCTACCATTGCGCCACGACGGCTTTTCCCAAGTGTGGCGGAGAACGCAGCTCGTGGGGGAAGGTGTGGGGGAATAGCACGGAACTTCTCGAGATGGGCTCCGCGAGGGTGGGGGACCAACGGTGTATATGGCCACTTGACTACTGGGCGCGTGACCATCAGCCGGCCATGCGGCTGCTCGACAACAGGCCTGTAATTTTGTAGTGATCGGCGATCAACCAACCTCAACCTCTTCCGTGATGTCAAAGACGCTAAGCAGTGGCACGCTCAGTCTGCGTTTCATGCAAAACGCTCCGCGGTCCAAAGGCAGCTCCGAGGCGAATCTCGACCCAGCGACCCTGCTCGATGACGCCGAATGGCGTGTTCCACAAAACGTGTGGGATGCCTGGACTTCAGATGGTGCCACCGTGACCAATTCCAAACCGTAACTCCCAATCCCCCTCCATCGCAACTTACATCAATCAACCCCCTACATGTCACAGGGCTCCAGTATTTGAGTCGTCCTACCTACCGTTTCTCTTCCACGCTGAGGACAAGGTATCACCTTCATTCAACGGCAGGCGATCGTTCGCCAAGGGCAAGGAAGTTATTCCGGTTTGTTTCACGTTTTTCCCGCAGTATGCGCCCATGCGACTAATCCCCGCTTTCATTCAACACCTTCGTAGCAACCCGACCCGGCGCAATCATCAGACCCCCCACAACCAACTGTTGTCAAACTCGAGTCGGACTCCGTGTCGGGAGCGTTGGGCGCTGGCCCCAGTCATCGTGACGATGCTTTGATCAAGCCCAAGCGGGAGAAACAACCGCCGTCTATCTCGGGCTTCAAACCTTCACCAACTTCCTCTGCTTCAAGACCTCCGAGTAAGAAGCAGACTCTTCCTGCCAGTAGCTTAATCTACCAGGACGCGGATGTCGGCGTTGATCTCGGATCAGCCAGGCGCGCCGCCAGGGATCGAGCAGGTTTCATCAAGCCCGCAGACGTGGACGCGCTTCCACGGGATTCGCAGCCTCCGAGAAAACCTGCCGTTTTGTCCATCGTCGAAAACGCTCGAGCCCAGGTTGAACAAAAGAAACGGTCAATAGATGGTTCTTACAGCTCCCCACACCCTACCACTGGCCCAGAAGATAGCCCACGGAAGAAGAGGAAGAGGTAAAACGGTTGCCAACCCGTCGCCTGCTGAGGGCATTTCCGGTCGTCTTTCAGACTACTTAGTACAATTCCTAAGGTATGAGTAGTACAAGGAGCGCTAGCGATGAAATATGTCGCGATGGTAGTGTATACATTCTCGGGCCAAGAAAAATAATAAGTGTCCCTTCTATCTATCCTCAGTGAACCCGTGGTTGTCCAGCAACATCGTTCTCAGCCGTATTGGACCTTGAACTCTGCAACGATCTCTCTGCGGGTGGAGGGTGGCCGCTGTACGCTCGGCTCGGTGCTCGAGACGACCGTTCTCCGGAACCAACCGAGGTGATTGTCGGCATACGATGTACCATTCTCCCGAATACTTGCACTTGGGAGGGGTCAACGGAGACTTCAATCGGGCGGCCGTTCACATCGCAAAGGAGGTTCTCTTGGGCGTAGGGGTCGAACTCGTCCTGATCGTCCTCCAAGTAAACTCGGTCGTCGCTTTCTGAGCTTTCCGGTGATGCGTAGCCCAAACCCTCCTCTGTGTCCCTGGCAGCTTGGTGAACCATATGTCTAAATCGGTTCACAAAGTTGTGCAGGTCGGTATCTTCATAAAGAGGGGAGCTCGGCTCTGCGCGCATCCCGGTTTCGTCATGGGATGGCGTCCTCGATAGCATCTGTGTGGTTTCGTCGCTGATACTTGGTCGAGTACGATACGTGGCTTCAGCGTGCGTGTGGACATTAGGTGGGGGGCTGATGGATTCCGCCAGATCAGCGAAGCTCTGAGGCCGAGATGTTCTTGTTCCACCGCTCCCAGCGGTCGTAACGGATTTGCGCCTGTACGCGTACACGGACTTTGGAAATCGAGTATAGGGACCTCTGTCGATGATCTCGGCATCTTGACAGATCACGCGGTATTTGTATAGCACAACGTGATAGGCTGCCTGGAAAGGGGACAATGTATCAGCACCGCAGACGTGAATAATACACGATGGGGGGGATTGGATTTTGACGGACGTACTAGGACAAGAGCGGTGATACAGAGGCGTGTAACTGCACCACTGAGCCAGGTGGCAAAAGAAGGGGATCGGTCACAGGCGAGACCGAGACCGGACCAGACAACATCGATATCCCAGTGGCACCGACCGCGTAGCGCCGTTTGGGGGTCATTGGAGGTCCTCCACTTGATCACGAGGATGAGGTTGACGATAGCCGGTGCGACGAGGAGAAATGAAGCCAAATAAGGCAAGATGAGGCCTCGTGTGTACTCGAGCACGCGTGAGGGGTGGTCATGAGCGCAAGGGTTCAAGACGGCTAGGAGAAGGGAAGAGGCGAGAACAGCGACACAGAGAATCGTGGAGGTGCCCAGGCAAAGGGAGATTATTTGCCTCTGCCGGGAGAAGAAGCCGGGGAATGATAGAAAATATCGGATGGTGTTGTAGATCGCCCAGACGACTGCGGGTGAGGGTCAACGAACTGAAGTCGGATGAATCGGGTGCGACACACCTATCAAGGTGAAAGAGACAGCATACAACAGCTTGAGACGTCTCAGACGGCGCCAAACGCGGTCCAACGGCCACCTCCCGTTCGATGGTCTTGAGAGGTCGCGTTCCGAACGTGGACCATTCAGCCACCCAGACCCAGGCTCTGGGGGGTGGTCTGGGTCTCTGGGAGAGGTTATTGGGATATCCAAAAATGCAGTGGTGGCCTCTGGCAAGACGGGATTGAGGAGAGGTTCGGAGTGGGAAATCTTGAGGGTGTCGGATGCGCGAAGAGTCACCGTGGAAACTGATGCCATCCTTCGCACAATGACAGCGGCAGCGGGCAGAGCAGGTAACGGCTCTGCGTCCGAGTTTGGGTTCCTCTGCGGAGGGAGGGGCGGCTCGTGGGTGAAAAGAGCGTGATGGAGGTACAGTGCGGCCATCGACAACGAGGACGACGGTAGTGGGAGAAAAGAGAGGCAGGTGTGGGTTGATGACCCCCTCGACTAGTGCGATTTTACAGATTGTTGGCCATCATCAGCTGAGCCTTCCCTTCCCTGCTGGTCAAATGAGATATTGCTTGCTTCAGGAGATAACATATAGTACAGCCGACAATTACCCGCCAATCGCATCCTCAGACGTAGGGCGGTCGGTCTCCCATTCAGTCAAATCAGTGCAAAAACTACGCTACGCTCTATCCAGCCGCCCTAGGCACCCTCTACCGCCTTTAGAAGCACACCCATCTCTTCCTCCGTCACCCCACAACGTTCGTTGAGGTCTGGATGTTGGGTCACAAAGTTTTTCAAGGCACCCAGATCGGCGCCTCCGATAAGTCCACGAGGGAACCTGCCAGCGCGCGCTGCTAGGTAGGTCAACAGTGTCCTGGGCACGAGGGTGTCAAAACGAGCGGCAGGAATCATATGGCCCGAACACCCACCGAACGGTCTTTTCTTCAAAGTCCGCGTCACCCTCTGACTCTCCATCTTGGCCATAGGGAATGGGAGTCGTTAAAGCTCTGATGAGAGTATGCAGCAGCCCACACTCCTCCAAAGCCTTCACCGCAAGTTGCGAGGTCATCGTTGAAGTGGGGTCACTAATCATCGACGCGTGTGAGTTCGGGTGAACCGGCGCAGACGAGGAGCCGGGCGTTCGTAGATTCGAGGGCGCATCTAGCAGCTCAGAGTCGCTCTGAATCAACAACGTGTTCAAAAGGAATGCGACCTTTCGTCGAACAGTGATGTCCGAGTCTATTCCAACCTTGATGTCAGTGAGATGAAAGGATAACAAACAAGAGTCCCAACCTTCAAGTGCGGTTGACAGAGCTTCCCAGCCTCCCGATTCACCTAATTGTTTCACCGCCCTGGAGTTGTGTTTGCAAAGACCAGACAGCGCATACACAGCCTTCGACCGAAGTGGGGCGGACCGAACGGTCGGCGAAAGGAACGATAACACTACCGGTACCGGGTCGAGGGCGAGGTACTAGCGCAGCTTAGATTAATCCACGAATTCTCGGCACGTCATGACCAAACACGCACGGAGTTTTGGGCGGAGGGGTTGTTTTGGACTGCGGTGCCTATAATCCAAAGGGTCTGCACCTTGATCTCATCGGACGAGTTTTGAGACGTCAAGAGGGATTGTAATGGATCCCACATCCTCAGTTTTACGAGGTCTAGAAACACATCTGTAAGCTTCTGGATCTTGTGCTGAGGCGACCCAAACACATGTGCGTACCGTTTGCGTTGTCGATGTTTTCGACCAGCAATTCGAATTCGTCGAGAGCTTGTATCCGGGCATCCTCATCCCGGTTCTCGTCGAGGGCGACTTCGAGGGCCTCTTTCATCAAAACCGCGTCCGGTTTGCCGAGAAGATAGTCGATGATCCCTGGGTCGAGATCTTTTCTGGCTGGGGGAGGAGCATCTGTGCCCCGGGGCGTGGAGTGTTCGATTGACCAACGGAGAAGACTATCCATTCGTCTGGTTGAGAAGAAGAGATGAGAGATGGAGGAAGAGATGCCGCGGACGTTTTGAGACGGACATGCAACCCGGATGCTAAGCACAAGAACGCGGTGGAAGACTCGAGATCAATCCACGACCTTCCTCAAACCTCGATCCCTCTCTTTTCTCTCTCACTTGCATCCACCGCGTACAGGAGCACAAACTCGGGTGAGTCTTCCAGCCCTTGGAGTGTTTTCTGTGATGATTTTCCGAACCATACTTTACCACATTCCGAACCAATCGTGTGGACAAGTGCAATCAAATTTCAGCCTTGTCTGAATCCTTCTCTTCTCCGTTTTCATCTCCGCGTTATGCCCTTCCAGCTAACTCGCCGACATCCTTTAGGGAATGGGTAGCATGGAGGTCGTATTGTGTATCGTACAGTGAGTGTCGTTGCGTCTCTTGTTTTTTGATGAAATTTTCCGATGGGCGGACACGAATGTCTCTCGCCTACACCAAAGTCCCTCACCGTACAACGAAGGACTGGTTAGAGACTTGTTGAAACACATCACTCACCTGATTCTCCCACCCTCGCTGAAGTTTTATCGAGCTTTCACTAATTGATCACTCTTGTTCAGTTCTCCGGGGTTGGACTCCGCTGTATCGTCTTCGTTCCCTCCAAAATAGAATATCGGTGAATCCCGACAATCTCCCTGTACGACAACCCGCCGTCCCCATGCACAAGCCCACCTTTCCTTCCCCGATTACCCCGTCTCTATCAAACTGTCTCGGGGAGACCTCGAGCATCATCTCGTATTTGGCATCTTCCTCACACACAACTAGTCTCAGGAGCCGTGAGATTAGTCAAAGCAACCAACGACGGGATGCCGGAGATACGCGAAGGATGCTACGAGGTTGCTGGGGTTTTTTGGCCCTGGTATCTCGCCAGGGCCACGGGAGTAGTTTTGTGGCAAGAATGTCAGCTTGAGTGTTTGCGCTGATCCTTTGATCCCTTGAAGGTCTTGTCATCAGGTCTTTTCCATACTTTTACCCAAGTTCTGAGCGTACACCGAGTTTTTGCACCCGCTCTCGTTTCCTGTATTCTTGTAAAACGGCAACCGCCCGAACTCAGTCATTTTTCGGTATTGCTGCACGGTCATCCGAGCCTTAGTGTACAGAGGTCGCGGCAAATTCCTCAAACTTCCTCCACGGCCTTTCTCAACTGGCATCATAATCATTCACTTTCACCGGCCTTCGGACGTGACGGATCATCTCCGTATATTACAGATGATGCGTTGAGGCCATTCGGGGATTACTGGCAGGTATTTGTAAGCCGTACGACCTGCGGAGCAGTATCATTTCCTACCTATACTCACGGCCTGTAGTCCAGCACTGAGCTCGTGTGTGATGGTTCTAAAGGAGCCTGGGGCACCCCCGTCTTCCTTCCGATGATGGCCGGCCCACTGGCTCTTGGATGAAGTGTCCCAGCGATGGTAGTATCTTTTCCCAAGAGATACCATCAAAACCGTACCAACAGTGCTTGAGTAAAACGGTGTGAGGCTCATTGTCATCCTTCGACTCTGTCCATACACTACATTCGACTTACTAGCACATCCCAGAAGGGTTTTATCCCTCTTGTCTCCGATTTCTGAACCTTTTGTTCACCTTCTGGATCTTCGGGCTGGAAGGATTGTTATTTATCCCAACCACGCACCCACTCTCTTGTCGCACACAGTTCTTGTAGGTGGGATTTTCGCCGGCCATGAAGTATCGTGCGTCATTGAATCGTGGCGTAGATTCAGCTACACCTGCATCCTTGAACTATGGTTGAGAAACACACAAAGTACATCGTGGTTCTCAGATTGTTACACCCCTCGTCCCCCTATGGCCTCTGATCGACTTAGTATGCCTGTTCGACGCACCCGAACCAAGATTCACGAGGTCATTGGAGAATCCGTGCCACCACTAATGTTTGGCTCATCGACACTGGTGTTTCACTGCCAGCAGTGGCTTTATCGCCTTCTCCCAAGGTCCTCGGATTTTCGTGTTCGAACCCTATTGGTGCTTCGATTCGTGGTTGCACATCCACTCGTAAGATTATCGAAGAACATCCCGACGCTAAGGTATACTTGACAGAAATTGGGGCTTAGGATCTTCCGGTCCCTGGTTATCACCAAAAGAACTCTGTAAAGTCTGACTACTCTCATTTCATCGATCCTTCCCACTGAACCTCGAATTTTGAAGTTATTAAAAAGGTGACAACGCCTTCGGTCGGTGTACGCTTTTGGTCGCCTCTCCTTGGGTCGATTGCCAGATCCTCACATCCGGTTGGTGCCGTAAAGGGTGCCCTTCAACCTGTTTAGATCCCTCCTGGTGATATATTCCATTCCAATCTTGGCGCCGCGGACTGGTATCCTCCGGCCGGTGGGGTGACCCGGTTAGCGACTTGGGGTTCAATCCTTTGTGAAAACCGGACTCGACCTCCGCGGGATGGCCATCACGAGAACTGGCGATGGTATGGCCACCCATTAGACCTGGTCTTGTCGTAAGTGTGCTACATAGTGGAGATAACCTCCCGATCGTGAAATCAAGGACATTCCCTTGGCCGTCAAGCAAAGGGAGCAAAACCCTAAACTCGACACCTGGACGGGATCTAACGCGGTCCTTGGCGATGTTCTCAACCGCGACGGATCGGCCATCCGGAGTGAGGCGTGGGTACTGTCCTGTCGGGGAGGCTGAAAACTTTGTTGGTGCTGTACCCATCGGGGATTTAGGGGAAAATGACCTTACCATCATCCTCGCCAAGGTGATTCTACGGGTGACGTCCCGAAAATTAATGAAGATAACCGTTGACCTTTTCTGGACCTTCGTGATTGTGTGTAGAGCTACCTGTACTCCGTAGGTTTTGTGGAGTAGTCACATTCGACCTCCGGCACTCGGCTGTTACCTCTGCGAACAGTCGATGGCTTTTTTTTAGGTTTGAGCGGAGTTTTCATCCCTTGAGTTGTTTAATTGACCCGTATTTCCATAGGCCGTCCTTAAAAGGTCCACCGTAGGCCGCCACCAACCCAAACTATCAGAAAGCAATCGAAATTCACAGGGCAGGACATCCCGTTCACGAATGGATGTAATGACATGGATAATCGTCACGTACAGGTTCGCCGTGGTGCCTTCTCGTATGGAGACGTCGAACCGGGAGCCGATCTTCGTGTCAACGTGGACCTTAGGCTCTTTGGAAAGCGGGACATCACCCAGGATAATTATGTTACATTCTCTCGGGATATCGTGAACCCATACACAGGAGAATGGAGGCCAGGTGTTACAGATAGTAACTACGGGATGTGGTGAGTGAGGCGCTTGTTTTCTGAACGGTGGGATTATTTTGACTCACGATGGGGTACGTAGTCCTACGTTCAAAGGTCTACTACCGATGCCAAAAGTGACCAAAGATTCGTGGCTGTTTGTGTGCTCTTTCGATTTCGCGGTTCGACAGTTTTTTCAGGATGGCGGAGGACATGACCAAGATCACCCTCTCCATAGGGCTCTTCCTTCCCGGACCTTACCCTCAGTTCATGGTACGTCAGGAAAAAACGCGGTCAATGACGGATGCTGATGGTGCTGACGCGGAAAGGGGGGAACCAGCCAAGCACTGGCCAGTGCTGACCAGTGCTGATAAGTGCTGATATTGTGTCTGGAGGGACGTCT
>Ga0307513_10003132_pt1 | contig 22578 bp, 21 predicted proteins | sample 15_EM_MG_FD_202174 | JGI IMG/M metagenome (GOLD analysis project Ga0307513, IMG submission 202174) | Populus trichocarpa ectomycorrhiza microbial communities from riparian zone in the Pacific Northwest, United States - 15_EM | ecosystem: Host-associated > Plants > Roots > Unclassified | place... | reverse complement strand
CCCGCCGGATCGCTGCACACCGAACGGTTCTCGGCGTCGCCCGTCCGCGGCGGCACCCCCTTCGACGTGGAGCTGCGCCGCACCGGCGTGACCGTCACGGTCGGCGCCGACGAGTCCGCGCTCGCCGCGATCCGGCGCGTGGTGCCCGGCGTCGCCTACTCGTGCCAGCAGGGCTTCTGCGGCTCCTGCCGCACGACCGTGCTGTCCGGCAGGCCCGACAGCTCGATGCTCATCTGCGTCTCCCGCAGCGACGACGGATCGCTCGTTCTCGATCTCTGACCGCCACAAGGAGTCCTGTCATGAATGACCGACCCACAACGCTGTGCGCGGCGTTCCAGCGCACCGCCGCGATCGAGCCCGACGCCGTCGCGGTGCGCAGCCCCGGTGGCGCACCCAGCCTGACCTGGCAGGAGTACGGCGACCAGGTGCGCCAGGTCGCCGCCGGGCTGGCGGCGCTCGGGATCGGGCGCGGCGACACCGTCGCGTTGATGATGGCCAACCGCGTGGAGTTCTACCCGCTCGAGGTCGGCGCGCAGCACGTCGGCGCCACCTCGTTCTCCGTCTACAACACGCTGTCCGCCGAGCAGCTCGCCCACGTGTTCACCAACGCGGGCAACCGCATGGTGATCTGCGAGGCGCAGTACGTGGAGCGGGTGCGCGCGAGCGGGGTCGAGATCGAGTTCATCGTCTGCATCGACGGCTCGGCCGACGGCACGTTGACCGTCGACGAGCTGATCGCCGGCGGTGCCCCGGATCACGACTTCGCGGCGGGTTGGCAGGCGGTCGAGCCCGGCGACGTCGCCACGTTGATCTACACGTCCGGTACCACCGGTCCGCCGAAGGGCGTCGAGTCCACGCACGCGAACCTGCTCACCGAGGCGTTCGGGTTCGCCGAGGTGCTCGACATCGAGTTCGGCGACCGGATCACGTCGTTCCTGCCCAGCGCGCACATCGCCGACCGGTTCACCGCGCTCTACATGCACGAGGTGTTCGGCACCCAGATCACCTCGGTCGCCGATCCCCGGCAGATCGCCGCCGCGCTGCCCGACGTGCGCCCGACCATCTGGGGCGCCGTCCCGCGCGTGTGGGAGAAGCTCAAGGCGGGGATCGAACACGTCGTCGCCGCCGAGCCGGACGAGACACGTCGCCAGGGCATGCAGTGGGCGCTCGCCGTCGCTGCCAAGCGCGGCGCGGCCGAGCTGGCCGGAGAGCCGCTGCCCGACGCCGTGGCCGCCGAGTGGGCCAAGGCCGACGCGCTCGTTCTCACACCGCTGCGCGCGAAGCTCGGCTTCGGCGATCTGCGGTGGGCGCTGTCGGGCGCGGCCCCGATCGCGCCGGAGACGCTGGCGTTCTTCGCCGGCCTCGGCATCCCGATCGCCGAGATCTGGGGCATGTCGGAGCTGACCTGCATCGCCAGCGCCGAACACCCGCGCGAGGCGAAGCTCGGCACGGTCGGACGGCTCCTGCCCGGCATGGAGGCACGGATCGCCGACGACGGCGAGTTCCTCATCCGCGGCCCGCTGGTGATGAAGGGCTACCGCAAGGATCCCGAGCGGACCGCCGAGGCGATCGACGCCGACGGCTGGCTGCACACCGGCGACATCATCACGATCGACGACGACGAGTTCCTGCGGGTGGTGGACCGCAAGAAGGAACTGATCATCAACTCGGCCGGCAAGAACATGTCGCCCGCCACCATCGAGAACACCATCCGCGCCACGACGCCGCTGGTGGGGACCATGACCACGATCGGCGACGCACGCCCGTACAACACCGCGTTGATCGTGCTCGACGCCGAGTCCGCCGCCGCGTACGCCACGCGGCGCGGGCTGTCCGACGCGAGCGCCGCAGCACTCGTGACCGACCCCGACGTCATCGCCCGGATCACGGCCGGCGTGGCCGAGGGCAACGCGAGGCTGTCGCGGGTCGAGCAGATCAAGCGGTTCACGATCCTCCCGACGTTCTGGGAGCCCGGCGGCGACGAGCTGACCGTGACCATGAAGCTGCGCCGCAAGCCGATCGCCACCAAGTACGCCGCCGAGGTCGAGGCGCTCTACGCGATCCGGCCCGGCCCGGCCGTCCACGAGCCGGAAGGCCGGTGACGGTCGTGACCAGCTGGTATCCGCTCACGGACGCCGAGCACTCTGCGCGCCACTCGCACGTGCTGGACATCGACGCCCCGCCCGCAGCGGTGTGGGCGGCGCTGACCGCCGACGACGCGCTCGCGTCGTGGTCGCCGCTCGTCTCCGCCGTGAGCTGGGAGACCCCGCGCCCCTTCGGCGTCGGCACCGTCCGCGTCGTCACGCTCGGCCCGGGCGTCCTCGCGCTGCGGGAACGGTTCTGGTGCTGGGAGGACGAGCACCGGATGGCGTTCACCGTCGATGCCGCGACCCGTCCCGGCCTCCGGTCCTTCGGGGAGGACGTGGAGCTGACGCCGACCGCGACCGGCACCCGGGTGCGGTGGACGTTCGGCTACACACCCGTGCCGCTGCTGCGGCCCGCGTTCTGGATCGGCGGCCCGCTGAACCACCTCGCCACCCGCAGCATCGTGCACGGGCTCGCCACCCGGGTGGGGGTGTACCGGTGAGTCAGACCTTCGAGGTTCACAGCCCGTCGACCGGCGAGGTCGTGGGGCGCTTCCCGGACGACGCCGAGCCGGCCGTCGCGGCGGCGGTCGACCGCGCCCGGACCGCCGCACCCGCATGGGCAGGCCTGACCTTCGCCGAGCGCGGCCGCCTGCTCGACCGCTGGCGCGGTGAGATCGCGCGGGGCAAGAACGCGCTCGCCGAGGTGATCCACACCGAGATGGGCAAGCCCGTTTCCGACGCGAAGCTCGAGATCGTGATGGCGCTGCAGCACCTGGCGTGGGCCGCGCGCAATGCCGGCACGGTGCTGGGGCCGCGGGCCGTTCCGACGGACTTCCTGACGATCAACCAGTCGGCGAGCGTGGAGTACCCGCCGCTGGGCGTGGTCGGGGTGATCGGGCCCTGGAACTACCCCGTGTTCACCCCGCTCAGTTCGCTGTCGTTCGCGCTCGCCGCCGGCAACACGGTGGTCTACAAACCGAGCGAGTTCGCTCCGGGCGTCGGTGCCTGGCTGGTCGATGCGTTCGTCCGGGCGGTGCCGGCGCACCCGGCAGCGCTACAGCTCGTCACCGGCGCGGCGACGACCGGCGCAGCACTGTGCCGGTCCGGCGTCGACAAGATCGGCTTCACCGGGTCGACGGAGACCGGCAAGAAGGTCATGGCCGTCTGCGCAGGCTCCCTGACCCCGGTGCTGATGGAGTGCGGCGGCAAGGACGCGCTGATCGTCGACTCGGACGCCGACCTCGCCGCCGCCGCGGACGCCGCGGTCTGGGGAGCATTCTCCAACGCAGGCCAGACGTGCCTCGGGGTCGAGCGCGTGTACGTGCACGAGTCGGTCCACCTCGCGTTCGTCGACCGGGTCGTCGCGCTCGCCGAAGGCGTTCGAGCAGGAGCCGACGGCCTGATCGGCCCGGTCACGATGCCCGGTCAGGTCGCGGTGATCCGCAAGCACATCGACGACGCCGTCGGCCGCGGAGCCCGCGTGCTGCTGGGCGGCGCGGACGCGATCGACGGCCAGTTCGTGCAGCCGACGATCCTGGTGGACGTCCCGGAGGACGCGCTCGCCGTCACCGGAGAGACCTTCGGGCCGACGATGACCATCGCTGCGGTCGCGTCCATGGACGAGGCGGTGGAGCTGGTCAACGCGAGCCGCTACCACCTCGGCGTCACGGTGTTCGCGCGTCGGAGGGGCACCGAGATCGCCCGCCGGATCCGGGCCGGCGGCGTGGCGATCAACGCCTTCGTCGCCTTCGCGTCCATCGTCAGCCTGCCGCTCGGTGGGGTCGGCGACTCGGGCTTCGGCCGTGTCCACGGCCCGGACGGGCTGCGTGAGTTCACCTACGCCAGATCCCTGACGCGGCAACGGTTCCCGTCGCCGCTGGTACTGACCACGTTCGCCCGCAGCGCGCTGACCGACGCCGCCGTCGGCCTGCTGACCACCGTGATCCACGGAAGGCGCTAGAGATGAGCGAACACCACGACGTCGTCGTCATCGGAGCCGGCTTCGGTGGCATCGGGCTGGCGATCAAGCTGCAGGAGGCCGGTTTCGACGACATCGTCGTGCTGGAGCGCGGCAGCGACCTCGGCGGGACCTGGCGCGACAACACCTATCCGGGCTGCGCCTGCGACGTGCCGTCGCACCTGTACAGCTACTCGTTCGAACCGAACCCCGACTGGTCGCGGACCTACAGCAAGCAGCCGGAGATCCTCGCGTACCTGCACGATGTCGCCGAGCGCAACGACGTGGTGCGCCACATCCGGTTCGACACCGAAGTGCTCGACGCGACGTGGGACGAACCGGACCGGCGGTGGCGGCTGCGCACCAGTGGCGGCGATCTGACCGCGGGCGTGCTCATCTCCGCAGCAGGCGTCTACGGCGAGGCGAAGTACCCCGACATCCCGGGCCTCGACACCTTCGCCGGCACCACGTTCCACTCATTGCACTGGAACCACGACCACGACCTCACGGGCGAGCGCGTCGCCGTCCTCGGCACCGGCGCGTCCGCCGTGCAGTTCATCCCGGAGATCCAGCCGGCCGTCGAGAAGCTGCTGGTCTTCCAGCGCTCCGCGCCGTGGATCATCCCGCGGCTGGACCGCACGACCGTTCGCCTGGAGCGCGAGCTGCTGCGGCGCATCCCGTTGGTGGGCAAGGCGATGCGGGGCGTGTACTACGCGGGGATCGAGGCGTTCGGGCTGGTCGGGTTCGTGGACAAGCGGTTCCGCCACCCGTTCGAACTGGCCGGTCGGTTGCAGTTGCTGCGCCAAGTCCGGGAGTCGGGGCTGCGCGCCGCGCTCACCCCGGACTACATGATCGGCTGCAAGCGGGCGATCTTCTCCGACGCGTACCTGCCGGCGCTCGCGCAGGACAACGTCGAGGTCATCACCGAGCGGGTCACCGAGATCAGGGCGGGATCCATCGTCACCGGCGACGGCGTCGAGCATCCGGTCGACACCATCGTCCTCGGCACCGGTTTCGCCGTGCCGCCCGCGGTGTACGAGCGCATCCGCGGCACCGACGGACGAGCACTCGGCGAGCTCTACGCCAAGCGCCCGCAGAGCTACCTCGGCACGTCCGTCGCCGGGTTCCCCAACTTCTTCAGCACGCTGGGCCCGTTCGGGGCGGTGGGCAACCAGTCCGCGATCTTCATGATCGAGTGCCAGATCCGCTACATCGTCGACGCGCTCCGCACCATGCAGGCCGACGGCATCGGCCGGGTCGAGGTCCGGGCGGAGACGCAGGAGGGCTTCCTCACCGAGATGGAGGAACGCAGCAAGGACACCGTCTGGCTCACCGGCGGCTGCGACACCAGCTACTACCGCACCGCCGACGGTCACAACGCCGGCCTGTACCCGAGCTGGAGCTTCGAGTACCGGCAGCGCACCGGATCGTTCGACCGGGACGCCTACGAGATGAGCGTGTGATGCGACTTCCCTTCCTCGGCGGCGCCACCTTCGACGTCGCCGGCCGGACGGTGCTGATCACGGGCGCCGCGCAGGGCATCGGCCGCGCGCTCGCACAGACACTCGTGGGGCGCGGGGCGTCGGTGGCGCTCGTCGACGTCGACGCCGATGCCGTGAAGGCCGCGGCGACCGAGCTGGGACCAACCGCACTGGCGCTGGTCGCCGACGTCCGCGACCGGGCCGCCATGCGGGCCGCGACGGCCGACACCGTCGACGAGTTCGGGCGGCTCGACGTGGTGGTCGCCAACGCGGGCGTCACCCCGATCCCGGCGACCCTGCGCACCATGGACGAGTCCGACTTCGACCGCGTGATCGACATCAACCTGACCGGCACGTTCAACACGGTGCGGCCCGCGCTCCCGCACATCGTCGAGCGGAAGGGGCACGTCGTGGTCGTGTCGTCGGCGGCGGCGTTCGCGCCCGGCCCCGGCGGGGCCGCCTACATGATCAGCAAGGCCGCGGTCGAGCAGCTCGGCCGCTCGCTGCGGATCGAGCTGGCCGGGCACGGCGTCACCGTGGGCGTTGCGTACTTCGGCGTGGTGGAGACCGCGATGACCCACGACATGCTCGACGACGACGATCTCGGCCGGGAGGTCGGCAACCTGCTGCCGTGGCCGTTGAACCGTCGGATCACCGCCGAGCACGCCGCCGGCGTGATCGCCGACGGGATCGCGGGGCGCGCGGCCCGGACCATGTCGCCGATCGCGTGGGAGCCGTACTCCCTGCTGCGCGGCGCGGCGAACATCGTCATCGATCACCGGCTCGCGGGCGACCGGAGCGTCCGCGACCTGGTGGCGCGCATCGAGAACAGGAGCTGATCGTGTCCTTGCAACGTGTGCAGTCACCGTGGATGGACGACGACCTGCGGGCCGTCCGCGATCTTGCCGGCACCTACGCCCACGTTGGAGGTCGCGCCGTTCGAGGAGAAGTTCATCGCGCAGGGCCACCCCGACCGCGAGCTCTACGCGCGGGCCGGCGAGCTGGGGCGCTCTTACTGCATGTCGATCCCCGAGGAGTACGGCGGGGGCGGCGGCACGTTCGCGAACGAGATCGTGCTCGTCGAGGAGCAGATGCGCGCGGGCGACTCGGCCATGGGCTTCGTCGTGCACTCCGGGATCGTCGCCCACTACCTGCTGGCGTATGGGACGGAAGAGCAGAAGCTGCGCTGGTTGCCGAAGCTCGCCAGTGGTGAGTGGGTGGGCTCGATCGCGATGACCGAGCCGGGCACCGGATCGGATCTGCAGGCCATCGCCACCCGTGCGACCAAGGACGGCGACGACTACGTCATCAGCGGGTCGAAGACCTTCATCACCAACGGGGCGCTGTGCGACCTGGTGATCATCGCCTGCAAGACCGGCGAGGCCGAGGGCGGCAAGGGCCTCAGCCTCGTCGTCGCCGAGGCCGGAGACGACGTCGCGGGGTTCCGGCGCGGCCGGATCCTGCACAAGATCGGCAACCAGGGCCAGGACACCACCGAGCTGTTCTTCGACGGCCTGCGCGTTCCGCAGGCGAACCTGCTCGGCCCGGCCGCGGGCGCCGGCTTCGTCCAGCTCATGCAGCAGCTGGCGCAGGAACGGCTGCTGACCGGCGCCATCGCCGGCGCGTCGATGGAGGTGGCCGTCGACCTGACCGTCGAGTACACGAAACAGCGCCACGCGTTCGGCAGGCCGCTGTTCGCGATGCAGAACACCAAGTTCGAGCTGGCGGAGTGCGCCACCATCGCCACGATCGGCCGCACGTTCCTGGACGACGCCATCACCAAGCACCTGCGCGGTGAGCTCGACATCGCCACCGCCGCGATGGTCAAGTACTGGCTCACCGACCGGCAGGGCGAGGTGGCCGACCGCTGCCTGCAGCTGTTCGGCGGCTACGGATACATGAGCGAGTACCCGATCTCGCGGATCTTCACCGGCGCCCGCGTCATGCGGATCCTGGCCGGATCGAACGAGGTCATGAAGGACCTCATCGCCCGATCCCTATAGAGGACCCTAGGAGCCGACGTTGTCCGAGACCTCGTTCGAGACCATCACCTACGCCGTCGAGGAGCGCATCGCCACGATCACGCTTAACCGGCTCGCGGCCCGCAACGGCTACACCCACCGCATGGCCGCCGAGCTCGCCGCGGCGTACGGCATCGCCGACGCCGACGACGACGTCCGGGTGATCGTGCTGACCGGCGCGGGCAAGGACTTCTGCGTCGGTATGGACATGGCGGCCGGCGAGGCGCCCGAGGACTTCACGGCGCCGGGCTACGTCGAACCCGCCACCCGCTCGACCCGGCCGCTGTCACGCGTCGACAAGGTGGTGATCGCGGCCGTCCACGGCGCGGCGGTCGGCGTCGGGTCCACGATGATCCTGCCCGCCGACATCCGGATCGCGGCCTCGAACACCCGCTTCGGCTTCGTCTTCTCCCGCCGCGGGCTGTTCCCGGAGGGCGGTTCCACCTGGTACCTGCCCCGCATCGTCGGGCTCGGCCGGGCACAGGACTGGATGATCACCGGCCGGCTCGTGCCCGCCGCCGAAGCGCTCGCCGCGGGACTGGTGTCGCAGGTCGTGGAGCCGGCGGACCTGCTGAGCACGGCGTACGCGCTGGCGCGCGAGATCGTGACGACCACCGCCCCGGTCTCCACGGCCGTGATCCGCCGGGCGCTGATCCACCAGCTCGGCGAACCGTCCCCGGAAGCGGCGTTCGACCTCGACTCGACGCTGATCGCGCACGCCTTCGGCAGCGCCGACACGGTCGAGGGGATCATGTCGTTCCTGCAGAAGCGGCCACCGGAGTTCCCCGGCACCGTGGGCAAGGACCTCCCGCCCTGCCTCCCCTGGAAACCCTGAGCTCGGCGTGATCAAGCCCTACCAGGCTCGACCGCGCCGTGCCAGGCTCCGTCAGCGGACGCTGAAGCCCGCGTCGACGGGAAGCGTCACTCCCGTGACGTACCGCCCCTCGTCGCTCACGAGGTAGACGATCGCGTTGCTGATGTCGGCCGGCTCCATCAGGCCGACGGGCATGAGGTTAGCGGCCATCTGGCCGGCCTGCGGGTTCTCCTCGAGGTAGCGGCCGACGACGCCGTTCTCGACCATGGGCGTGGCGACGCCGGTCGGGTGGACGGTGTTGACGCGGATGCCGTGCGGGGACAGCCAGTTGGCGAAGCTGCGCATGAGCCCGACGACGCCGTGCTTGGCGGCCGCGTAGCCGAGCGCCCCGGCGGAGCCGTCCGCGCCGCGACCGCTGAGGCCCTGCGTCGAACTGGTGAGCACGATCGCGCCACCCCGTCCACGGTCGATCATGTCCTGGGCGGCGACGTAGACGCTGTTCCAGACGCCGATCAGGTTGACGCCGACGACGTCGTTGAACGCCTGCACGGGATCGGGTTCGGCGCTGCCGAGCTGGCAGATGCCCGCGTTGCCGAGCACGATGTCAACCGGACCGAGCTCTGCGACGCCTGCGGTGTAGGCGGCGTGCATCGCGGCGTAGTCCCGGACGTCGGCCTTGGCCGCGTGGACGCGGCGGTCGAGGGACTCGATCTCCTTCACCGTCTCGTCCATGTCGGCCGGGGTGGCCATCGGGTAGTCCACGGTCGCGACGTCCTCCAGCAGGTCGACGGCGATGATGTCCGCGCCTTCCTGGGCGAGCCGGATCGCGTGGCTGCGGCCCTGACCGCGGGCCGCTCCGGTGATGAATGCGACCTTGTTGTCGAGCTTTCCCATCAGCGTCTCCTTCGTGTCGGTCGTGCCGGCCCGTTCACTTCGCGAGAAAACCTGCGTCGACGGGGAGGGTGATTCCGGTGACGTATCGGCCCAGGTCGGAGACCAGGTAGAGCAGTCCGTTGCTGATGTCGACCGGATCCACAGCGGGTACGGGCAGCAGGTTCGACATCAGGCCGGCGAGTGCCGGATGTTGGTCGAGGTACCCGTCGGTCACCTCGTTCATGATCATCGGTGTGGCCGTGCTCGTGGGGTGAATGGTGTTGACCCGGATCATGTGCGGGGCGAGTTCGACCGCGTAGTTGCGCATGAGGCCGACGACGCCGTGCTTGGCGGCGGTGTACGCGTTCTGCGCGAGCGAGTTGACGGCCATCGACTTGAGCCCTGCGGTGGAGCTCGTCAGGACGATCGCGCCGCCGCGGCCTGCCTCGACCAGGATCGGGACGGTCGCTTCGAGCGTGTTGAACATGCCGGTCAGGTCGACGTCGATGGACTCCTTCCAGACCCGCTGGCGATCCGCGAGGCTCGTCGGCTCCTCGCGCCCCACGGCCCAGATGCCGGCGTTGGCCGAGACGATGTCGAGCCGACCCAGCTCGGCCACCCCGTCTCTCGCCGCCGCGGCGAGGAATTCGACGTCGCGGACGTCGCCGATGCGGGCCACCATCCGCCGGCCCGTCTTCTCCACCAGCGCGACGGTCTCCTCGAGGTCCTCGGGAGTCGCGCCGGGCACGGAGACTGTCGACGGCTGCGCGCAGAGGTCGATCCCGATGATGTCGGCGCCCTCCTCCGCGAGCCGGACCGCATGGGATCGGCCCTGGCCGCGGGCAACGCCGGTGATGTAGGCAACTTTTCCTTCGAGCATGCCCATGACAGATCCAGCCTTCCGGTCGAGGTTCTCGTGACTCTCGGGAATCAGATGCGGCGACGGATCGCCGTCGTTCAGGCCTCGAACCCCACAGCGCGGGGGATGCCCGAGTGCAGCGGCGCGGCGGCCGCGATGTCGAGGGCATACAGGACGGCTGTACGACCCGCACCGAGCCGCACCGCGTTGGCGAGGTGAATGCGCATGCCCGGCAGGTAGCGGTGGGTCGGGGTGGCGTCACTGGCCATGGACATCAGTTCCTTGACCCGGCCCCGCAGCGCGCCGGTGCGCCAGGGGACGGCCGTGTATGCGAAGAATGCCTCGTAGGCCTCGGGGGACAGGCGCAGCAGCGCATCCAGGAAGCCGGGAACCTCGCGCTCGAAGTCGATCCAGTACGGATCGTCGCCCTGCATCCGGGAGCGCAGCATCGCGCGCCCCTCGTCGAGCGGCTCGTCGAGCGCCGCATCGCCGCGTTCTCGCAGGATGTCGGCGACGCGCCGGGAACCCTCCATGAGGGAGTGCACACCCAGCCCGGAGACGACGACGAGCGTCTCGTGGACCTGTGCGGCGGTCGCGCCGGCGTCGAGCGCGGTGCGGATCGCGGCGTCGGTGCCGTCGTTGTGGAGGGTCGTCACCGCTGCGTGGACAGCCAGTCGGATCAGCTCCGCGGTGACCGGATCCAGGTCGTCGCCGTCGGGAACCGACCCGAGCAGGGCGAGCGCTTCCGCCCGGACGTCGGCGACGGTGATGGCGCCCTGCGTTCCCACCGGCGTCATCGGACGGGCTCGGGCGCCGGGAGGGGTGTCTGGGCAAGCTGCGCTCTGAGTGCCCGTTTGTTGATCTTCGTGGCGGACATCGGCCACGTGCCGGGCTCGACGAACCGCACGGCCCGGGGAATCTTGAAGCGGGCGATCTTCCCCTGACAGAACTCGACCAGCTCCGCGTCGGTGACGGCGTGCCCGGCCTTCACCTCGACGAACGCGACCGGGACCTCGTCGAGCCGGGGATCCGGCGCGCCGACGACCTCGACGCACTGCACGGCGGGATGCCGGGCGAGGAAGGACTCGATCTCGATGGCGGCGACGTTCTCGCCACCGACCTTGAGCATGTCCTTGAGCCGGCCGTGGAACACGACGTGCCGCTCCGGAGTCCAGCTGTAGAGATCCCCGGTGTGCAGCCAGTGCTCCCCGTCGAGCGAGGCGGCGGTCTTCTCAGGATCGCCGTAGTAACCCTCCATGACGTTGTACCCACGGACCAGGATTTCGCCGATGACGCCGATCCCGACGTCGTGGCCGGTATCGACGTCAATGATCCGGATCTCGACGCCGGGGCAGGGCTTCCCCTGCGCGGTCGAGCGCAGGTCGACGGAGTCCGTCCGGTCGCTGAGCGCGTAGATGCCCGCCGTCTCGGTCATGCCGCAGGCCGCGACGAGCTCGCAGCCCGGCAACGCGGTCTGCACCCGTTCCAGCAGGACGCTGGGGCCGATCAGGAACATCGACCGCAGTGCCTGCAGCGCGGTGGCGTCGAACGTCGGATGGTCCAGCAGCGAATGCATGATCGCCGGGAACCAGGGGAAGGCGACGGTGGCGCGCTCGCGGGCCAGCAGCTCCAGCGCCCGCCGGGGCTCGAAGTTGATGTCGGTGAGGAAGGTCCCGGCGGAGCCGATCGAGCCGAGGAAGGGTGCGAGCGCAGCGATGTGGAACAGCGGCCCCGCGGCCCACGTGACGTCGTGCTGGCCGCTGCCGGTGCCGCCGTTGCCCAGCCGGAACCTGGCCCGCTCGACCGCGCCACGGGTCATCGCCTCGTGGCTGAGCATGCAGCCCTTGGGTTTCGCCGTGGTCCCGGACGTGTAGAGCATCGCCGCGACGTCGCGGATCCGTACGCGGTGCCGCAGATCGTCGACGGCGGACGGTGGGACGGTGTCGGCGACGTCGTCGAAGGCCTTCCGGCCGAGGAAGCCGGCGCGGCCCTCGCCGCGCAGCAGGACCGCTGCCCGGAGCGCAGGGGCTTCCGGGAGGTCGAGACGCCCCAGGTCGGTGGCGGCCCCGAGCGACGGGAGCCCGGTGCGCAGGACGTCGGTGAAGTCCAGGTACTCGTCGTGCGCCGCGGTGGTCAGCACCGCGACCAGATCGCCGTTGGCGATGATCCAGCCGAGCTCCTCGGAGCGGTGCCGGGCGTTGAGCGGCACGACCACGCCACCCATCAGGCTGACGCCGAAGAATCCTGCGACGTACTCGACGGTGTTGGACGCCAGCAGCCCGATGCGGTCCCCGCGCTCGACGCCGAGACCGCGCAGTCCCCGGGCCACGCGCGTGGCGCGCTCGAGCAGGTCCGCGTAGGTGTGCCGGGATCCCGGGAACACCAGTGCCTCCCGGTCGGGATGCTGGTGCGCGGACCGCACCAGCAGGTCTCCGATGGTGGACACCTCGGTCCATCGACTGTTTACGCTCATGCTGATCGCCGCTCCGTCGCGGTTGTAAGGTCTGCCGTATGGCCACCCCAGCCCAACGCCCTCCGGAAGCCACTCGGAGCGGCTTGTCCCAGCGCCGCAGAAGAGCGCAGGTCGAGGGCGACGCCGCTTACCGCGCGAAGCGCAACGAATTGCTCCAGATCGCGGGTGACGTCTTCAAGGACAAGGGCTACGAGGCGTCCACACTCAATGACATCGCGGCTCGTTTCGGTACGGACCGGGCCGCCATCTACTACTACTTCGCCGGCAAGGAGGAGATCTTCCAGGAGGTCTTCCAGGCCACGGCCAAGAAGGTCCTCGACGACAACCTGGCCGAGGCCACCCGGGTGGCGGCGCTCGAGATCAGTGCTCATGACAAGCTCCGGCTCCTCATCGAAGTGCAGATCAAGTCGTACGAGGCGAACTATCCTTACGTTTACGTCTACATCCAGGAGGACATGGGGAAGGTCGCGTTCCAGACCACTCCGTGGGCCAAGGAGATGGTGCGGAAGACCCGCCGGTTCGAGGCCATCGTCACCGATGTCATCACCTCCGGCATCCGCAACGGCGAATTCCGCGACGACCTGTCGGTGCCGCTCGTGGTGAAGACGTTGTTCGGAATGGTCAACTGGACCCACCGATGGTTCAAGCCGGGGGATCGCAAGTACACGGCCCAACAGACGATCGACACGTTCGCGGCGATCTTCTTCGACGGCATGAAGCGCTCCGGCTGAGCTGTCATCGCCACACCTTTCCGTCGTCCGTCCGATTCGTGACTCTCGTCCCGGCTCAGTGCCCGGTCCAGACCGGCGTGCGCTTCTCCGCGAAGGCCGCGACACCCTCGAGCTGGTCCTTGGTGCCCGCGTAGGCCTCGATGGGTTCGTAGCGGGTGGACAACGCTGCCTCGAGCGATCCGCCCAGACCGCGCAGGACCGCGTCCTTCGCCGCCTGCACGGCGAGCGGTGAGCCGGCCGTGATCTTCGTGGCCCACCGGTCCGCCGCAGCGGCCAGCTCATCGACCGGCACCGCCTCGTTGACGAGGCCGTAGTGCTCGGCCTTCGCCGCGGGCAGCCGGTCGCCGGTGAGCACCATCGCGAGGGCGACGTGATGCGGGAGCTGCCGGACGGCGCGGTGCATGATGCCGGCCTCGCCGATGATCCCGGCCTTCACCTCGGGGATGAAGAACTGGGCGTCGTCGGCGGCGACGATGATGTCCGCGCACATCGCGAGCTCGAACCCGCCGCCGATCACGTAGCCGTGGACCGCGGCGATCAGTGGCTTGCGCAGGATCAGCTGCGGGCCGCCGACGCCGGTCAGCCCGCCGCCGAGTGCCATCCGGCCGTCGCGGTCGGTGCCGCCGGAGACGTCCGCGCCGGCGCAGAAAGCCTTGCCCGCCGTGGCCGAGAGGATCGCGACCCAGATCTCCGGGTCGTCGTTGATCTCGGTCCACGCGGCGAACAGCGCGTCGTCCATCTGCGGGTTGATGGCGTTGAGCGCCTTGGGGTTGTCCAGCGTCACGCGTGCGACGTGGCCGTCCTTGACGAAGACGATTCCGGAGCTCACGTGTCGTCCTTTCGGGGTGGTCTCTTGAACTCGGCGATTGCGGCTTTGAGCCCGACCTCACCTATCCATTCGCGCAGTTGCGTGACGGAGGGGGAGAGGTGCAGCAGCGCGTCCATCTCCGCGACGCCGGCCGCGGCGGTCCGCACGCCCATGGCCTCCATCGCGCGGTTGATCGACAGCTTCTTGATCCGCAGGACGTCGGACGGGATGCGCGCCATCTGCTCGGCCATTTCCTCGACGGTGCGGAGCACGTCGTCGGCGGGGACGGCGTGGTTGGCCCATCCCCACTCGACCGCGGTGGTCCCGCTGATCAAGTTGCCGGGGATGAACGCCAGTTCCTTGGCTCGCTTCGGACCGACGAGCGGCGCCCAGAGCGGTGCGATGTAGCCCCCGCCGAGCGGCAGGGCCGGCTCGCCGATGCGGGCGTCGTCGGCGACGATCGTGAGGTCGGTGAACACGCACATCTGGGTCGCGCCGGCCACGCAGTAGCCGTGCACCGCGGCGATCACCGGCTTGGGGTGGTCCCAGATCGCGAGGTAGCGGTTGACGTTGCGCGCGAGGCGCTCCCGATCGGCGACGGGGTCCGCGGCCTTGGGCATGCCGACCTGGTCGATGTCGTACCCGGCGCAGAAGCCCTTGCCCTCGCCACGGATCCCGACGACCGGCCCACCGGTGTGCGCGAGTCGCTCCAGCGCGTCGGAGAACTCGTCGAGCATGGCGGTGGACAGCGCGTTGGCCTTGTCCGGGCGGTCGAGGACGATCCAGCTGATCGCCCCGCGGTGCTCGACGCGGATGTTCTCGTAGTCCGGGAGGGCGCCGGGCTCCGCGAACGCCGTCACGAGGACTCCGCGCGCCCGATCGGGATCTGCTTCTTCACGTGGAAGTCCTCGACCCCGGCGGCGCGCAGCTCACGGCGGGCGAAGCGCCAGCCGGCCTCGGTGCGCACCAGTTCGTCGTGGTACTGCCCGAAGAAGTGCCCATTGGGGCGGTCCCGCGTGTACTGGTGCCACGCGTAGAGCGAGGAGCGCACGGTCGCGGTCTGCAGGTCCGGGCCGAAGTCGACCACGATGTTGGACACGTGGTGGCTGGTGGCGGCGAAGAAGCTGCCGATCCCGCCGAGCGTCTCGCGGTACGCCGCGCGGCCCTCCGCGCCGAAGTCCGGCCCGTAGCTGACGTAGCAGTCCTCGGTGAACAGGGCCGCGAGCTCGTCGGGGTGGTTCATGTCCAGGAGATGGGCGTAGGTGAACAGCAGCCGGTGCACGCGCTCGGTCTCCACGAGCTCGGCGAGCAGCGCCTCAGTTGAGGCCTGGGTGGTGGTCACGGGGTCCTCCGTAGGGGCTGCAGGAGCGGTCGCGGCGGACTGTATCTACGTTGATGTAAACGGTCAACGGGTGCGAACGGGCTGGATGCGATGGTTGGAACAGCAACCGATTCGTCCAAGATCGTGGGTTACGCGATCGTTGACAGTTTACATTCGTGTAGATACCGTCCGGGTCACCGCTCACTGGAGCGCAACCTCGAAGGGGAGGGGCACATGGTCGAGCTCGAACCCACCACCGGCGACGCAGCCCAGCTGCGCCGGGCCTACGGGTGCTTCCCCAGCGGCGTCACGGCCATCTGCGCGCTCGACGGCGACGAGCCCGTCGGCATCGCCGCCAGCTCCTTCACCTCGGTGTCGGTCGACCCGGGCCTCGTGTCGGTCTGCGTGCAGAACACCTCGGCGACCTGGCCACGGCTGCGCGAGATGCGCCGGCTCGGGGTCAGCGTGCTCGCGGAGGACCAGAACGCGGCGTGCCGGACCCTCTCGCTGAAGGTCGGGGACCGGTTCGCCGAGGTGGAGTGGAGCGCCAGCACGGACGGGGCGGTGTTCGTGCACGGCGCCGTCGCGTGGCTGGACTGCTCGATCCACGCCGTCGTGCCGGCCGGCGACCACGCGATCGTCCTGCTCGCCATCCACGCACTGCGCGCGGATCCCGAGCGCGGGCCGCTGGTGTTCCACGGCAGCCGCTTCCGGCAGCTCGTCGCCGTCTGAGGAGAGGGAATCCATGAGCTCCATCGAGGAGGCCATCGAGGAGATCGCCGCGGGCCGGGCCGTCGTCGTGGTCGACGACGAGGACCGCGAGAACGAGGGCGACCTGATCTTCGCCGCCGAGCTGGCGAGCCCGGAGCTGATGGCGTTCATGGTCCGGCACAGCTCCGGGTTCGTCTGCGTCGCGCTCCCCGGGGTGGAGTGCGAGCGACTGGCCCTGCCGCCGATGCACCACACCAATTCCGACGGTTTCGGCACCGCGTACCGGGTGACCGTCGATGCCGTCTGCGGGGTCACCACCGGCATCTCCGCGCGCGACCGCGCGCGCACCGCCCGTCTGCTCGCCGATCCCGCCGCGCTGCCGACGGACCTCAGCAGGCCGGGCCACATCGTGCCCCTCGCCGCACGCCACGGTGGGGTGCTCGAGCGCGGCGGGCACACCGAGGCCGCCGTCGACCTGGCCCGGCTGGCCGGGCTGCGGCCCGTCGGCGTGCTGTGCGAGATCGTCAGTACCCGGATGCCCGGCACGATGGCCCGGCGTGCCGAGCTCGTCGAGTTCGCCGCCACCCACTGCCTGGCCATGATCAGCATCGCGGAGCTCGTCGCGTACCGCCGGCGGACCGAGGAGCAGGTCGAGCGGGTCACCACGATCCGGCTGCCGACCGAAGCAGGATCGTTCCGCACGGTCGGCTACCGGGCGACGGGCGACGCCTCCGAGCACCTCGCACTGGTCGCCGGAGACGTCGACGGGGCGGCCGACGTGCCGGTCCATCTACACGTCGAGTGCCTGCTCGGGGACATCTTCGGCTCCCGTCGGTGCGGCTGCGCCCGCCGGCTCGACGCGGCGATGCGGGAGATCACCGCCTGGGGGAGCGGCGTGATCGTCTACCTGCGCCCTGGCGGACACAGCACGCTCCTCGACCTGCAGAACCGCGACAGTGGTCTCGCCGACCTGCCTCGTGGCGAGGTGTGCCGCCCGACCGACGCCCGTGGCCTGGCTGCGCACGTCCTGCGCGACCTCGGCGTCCGCTCCGTGCGCCACCTGCACAACCCGCCGTCCGTCGCGACGGCCCTCGACGACCTCACATCTGTGGCGGAGGCCGTGCCTGCACCGTCGGGCGCCGTCGCCTGACCGGTCGCACCGCCCCGCAAGGAGAAGGAGACGACCTCGGTGAAGTTCCATCTGATGCAGACCGGCGTGATCGGCAGGCGCCACGAGCTCGAAGCAGGTATGGCAGGGCAGCGTCCTGAGCTCTACCAGCGGTTCCTGGAGGAGATGAAGGGCTACGTCCAGCTCGCCGACGAGCTGGGGTACGAGTCCTACTGCTCCCCGGAGCATCACCTGCAGATCGAGGGCTTCGAGATCACCAACCACCCAGGGATGCTCGGGCTGTTCGTCGGTTCCCACGCGAAGCGGCTCAAGGCCGGGATCTTGGGCTACGTGCTGCCGACGCACAACCCGGTCCGCGTCGCCGAGGAGATCGCAACGCTGGACCACATGCTGCAGGGCCGGTTGATCGTCGGCTTCACCCGCGGCTACCACGCCCGGTGGGTCGACGCCTACACCGCCGTCCGCGGGGTCGGAGCCACCAACGTCGCGCACGCCAAGGCGAAGAATGAGCAGGACGCGATCAACCGCGAGATCTTCGAGGAATCGGTCCAGATCGTGAAGCTGGCGTGGGAGAACTCCACCTTCTCGTTCAAGGGCAAGTACTGGGAGTACCCGCCGGAGGGTGGCTCCGCCGGGCACCCGAGCTATGCCGAGTTCGGTGCGGGGCAGGACGAGAACGGCATCGTCCGGGAGATCGGCATCGCGCCGCGTCCGTTCCAGAACCCGCATCCCAAGGTCTACGGCGCGTTCGCCTACAGCATGCGCACCGTCGACATGTGGGCGAGGGAAGGCGGCAAGCAGGTCGTGTTCGCCAACGACCTCGACTTCTGCGAGGCCCTCTGGAACCGCTACTCGGAGACGGCGAAGAAGGCCGGTCGCGACGTCCCGCGCGAGGAGATCGGCGCCTGGGGCGGGTTCCTGATCCTGACCGACTCCAAGGAGGAGGCGCAGGCGCTGGAGGCCGAGCACCGCTGGTTCTGGGACAAGTGGTTCATCCCGCACGGCCAGCAGTTCCCCAATGTGCTGATCGGGACGGCGGACGACATCTCGCGACAGATCGAGCGGGCCCACGACCGGCTCGGGTTCAACGAGTGCTTCCTGATGTTCGGTCAGGGCCACCTGGAACCCGGGCGGCAGAACGCCGAGCTCGTGCGGTTCGCCGAGGAGGTCGCTCCCCGGTTCGCCACCAAGGACGCCGCCGGAACCCTGGTCTGACCGTCTCACTCCCATCCCTCGACGCAGAGGAGATCGCATGTCCGAACCACTCGATCCGAAAGCCGCTGTCACGAGGTTCCTCGAGGTGTTCTCGGAGGGGGTCGTGGAGAAGACCCTCGACGCCCTGACCGACGACGTCACCTGGTGGGTCTCCGGGAAGCTCGACGGGATGTCCGGCACCTACGACAAGGCCGGATTCGGAAAGCTCATCGGCGGGGTCGCCGACGTCTACGTCGCGCCACTGAAGATCACCCCGACCTCGATGGTCGCCGAGGGCAACCGGGTCGCGGTCGAGGCGGACTCGTTCGCCGAGCTCAAGGACGGCCGGGTCTACGACCCGCGCTGCCACTTCCTGTTCGAGGTCGCGCCGGACGGCCGGATCGCGGTCGTGCACGAGTACCTCGACACCAAGCACGCATTCGACACCTTCTTCGCCGTCTGACGTCAGGAGAACAGCACAATGGAATCCGGACTCATCCACATCCCGTACATGCGCCCCGAGCGCAGCTCCCGCGACACGTTCGACTGGGCGCTGGCCAACGCGCGGGAGGCCGACCAGGCCGGCTTCACCGAGTTCATGGTCGCCGAGCACGCCACGCAGAAGTGGGAATGCATCCCCACCCCCGAGCTGGTGATCGCCGCGGCGGCCGTCCAGACCGAGCGGATCAAGTTCGCGCCGATGGCCCACCTGCTGCCCCAGCACCATCCCGCTGCGCTGGCGATCCAGGTCGGCTGGCTCTCGCAGATCCTCGAGGGGCGCTACTTCCTCGGTATCGGCGCCGGCGCCTACCCGCAGGCGGCCGAGCTGCACGGCATCACCGACCTCTCGAAGAACCCGGCCCGGGTGCGCGAGTCGCTCGAGATCATGGAGCGGATCTGGAAGCGCGAGCCCTTCCACTTCGAGGGCGAGTTCTGGAACGCCGGCTACCCCGCCGAGGTCGACGACGGCAAGGGCCACGACGACCACAAGATCGCCGACTACAGCCCGTGGGGCGGCAAGCTCGACATCGCCGTCACCGGGCTGAGCGTGAACTCCCCGTCGATCAGGTTCGCCGGTGAACGCGGCTTCATGCCCGTCTCGATCTACTCGGGCTCGTCGATCCTCAAGACGCACTGGGAGACCTACGAGAAGGCCGCGCTGGCCAACGGGCACACCCCGGACCGCTCCAAGTACCACGTCTCCCAGACCGTCTTCGTGGCCGACACCGACAAGGAGGCCAAGAAGCACGCGATGGAAGGCGGCATCGGCTACGCGTTCGAGCGCTACCTCTGGCCGATCTGGGAGCGCTTCGGGATGCTCGACGGGTACATCGCCGACGCCGGCGCCTCGAAGGCCGATGTGGACCTCGAGTGGATCTGCGACAACGTGTGGGTCGTCGGATCTCCCGAGACGGTGGTGGAGAAGCTGAACAAGCTCTACGAGTTCACCGGCGGCTGGGGCGTGCTCCAGGTCGAGACCCACGACTACATGGACGACCCCGCGCCGTGGTTCCAGTCCCTGCGCCTGCTCGCCCAGGAGGTCGCCCCGAAGATCGACCTTCCGTTCAGCGTCTCCCACTCCTGATCCCGCTCGCGACCAGCGACTGGACCCCGAAGGAGAACCGCAGGGCGAACCCGGAGATCGTCATCGGCGCGTGTGCGCGCGAGACCGAGCGGTTGCGGTTCGCGCCGATGGCCCATCTCCTCGGCCGGCACCAGCTCGGTGGCAGCCGCTCAGGAGTGCTGACCCAGAGCCGCCGGATCCGTGCGGCCTGCACCGAAGCCGCCGTACGGATTGGCCTCGGCCCGTCGGCGGACCTCGTCGAAGTGCCGGTGCACGGCTTCGGCGGCGGCGTCGGCGTCGCCGAGGATCAGGGCATCGACGATGACCTGATGCCGCTCGGCTGTGCCGTCGGGTGCTGACGGGGGGCCGCCGAGCTCGCCCTCGACCGCCTGATAGACGTCCCAGAACAGCCCCGTGAGCTCGCGTGCGAGGTCGAATCCGGCCTCCGCGCAGATCAGATCGTGGAACTCGCGGTCGGCCACCGCGTTGTCCGGGCCACTGCGGCGCATCCGCGCAACGCACGCCTCGAGTTCCTCGATCAGCTCGGGACGGTGGCTGCCGGCGACCCTGCGCGTCAGTTCCGTTTCGATCATCTCCCGCACCTCGAGCAGATCGCGCAACCGCCCGACGTCGGTGGTGCCACGGGTACGCGTGCGGAACAGCAGCCAGGTCTGCAGTGCCGCCGCACCGCCGGACCCGACGAACGTGCCGTAGCCGTGGCGGACCTCCACGATTCCCAGTGCCTGCAGCGCCTTGACCGCCTCGCGGATCGAGTTGCGGCTGACGCCGAGGTCGTCCATCAGGCTGAGCTCGGTCGGCAGGGGCGCGCCCGGCGGCAGCGCCTGCTCAACGATCAGATCGATGATCCGCTTGGTGATCTCGTCATTGCGTTGAAGGCGTGCCACATGTGTCTCCCGGAGTTCGCTCTCTGACAGGACATCCTACGTCATACGTCCTGTGCCGGACGGCACTTGACTCGTCGCGGGGCGGAACCTACAGTGCGTGCCTGGTCATAGGACGTCCCATGTCCTACTTCTCGACGGGCCTGTTCTCACTGATGAGCGCACAGTCTGGAGCTGCGATGTCCCCAAGCCCGCTCGGATCCGCCCGGCCGATCAGCCGCCGCGACATGTTGCGCTACACCGGCATGGCGGGCACCGCAGCGGCGTTCGCAGCGGCGCTGGCCGCATGCGGCGGTCCGGCGTCCACGAACAAGACGGGCGACGCCGCCGGCTCGATCACGGCGGTGCTCGGCTACGGGAACAACCAGACCTGGGATCCGCTGCAGACCGCGTCGGCCTTCTCGATGGCGGCCATCCTGCATTCGTACGAATCGCTCGTGGAGGGCGACCCGATCAGCCGGGAGCCGTACCCAGGGCTGGCGAAGGCGCTGCCGGCCGATCTCTCCGGCACCAGCCTGAAGTTCGAGCTGCGCGACGGCGCGACCTGGCACGACGGCCGGCCGGTCACCGCCGACGACGTCGTCTTCACCTACGCGCGCGTCCTGAGCCCGAGCGAGAACGTGCTGGTGCACAGCTTCTTCGCGCACTGGCTGGCGGACGTGCGGAAGGTCGACGAACGATCGGTCGAGTTCGTGCTGAAGTTCCCGTTCCCGTACGCGCTGCAACGCATCCAGTCCGCCAAGATCGCCCCGAAACACGTCTTCGACGGCAAGTGGGCCGACGCCGCCGCGGGCAAGGTCGTCGGTTCCGGCCCGTACCGGGTGACCGAACAGGCGCCGCTGAGCCACACCAGATTCGAGCGGTTCGACGCATACAACGGTCCGACGCCGGCGGTCTACAAGTCGATGCTGTGGAAGTCGATCGTCGACGCGGCGCCGCGGGTGGCCGCGATCTCGGGCGCAGCGCCCGACGCCCAGGTCGTCGAGAACATCCCGGCGGCCAACGCCGACCAGCTGCGCGCAGCGGGCCGGACCGTCGAGTTCGCCGACGGTGGCAACAACCTGTTCCTGCTGTTCAACACCGCGCACGCACCGTTCGGTGACAAGTTGGTCCGGCAGGCGCTGCACTACGCCATCGACGGCAAGAAGATGGTCGAGATCGGCCTGAAGGGCGCGGGCACGCCCGCGACGTCGTTCATCAACCCGAAGCTGCCGTCGTCGCAGCCGGCGGCCCTCGACTTCGCTTACGACCCCGGCAAGGCGAAGGCACTGCTGCAGCAGGCCGGCGTCAGCGGGCTGACGGTCACCCTGTCCACGACCAACACCTCCCTGGTGGCCGACTGCGTCAAGGTGATCAAGGAAGGCTGGGACGCCATCGGCGTGGCGACGACGTTGGACTCGCAAGACACGAAGGCCCTGTTCTCCAAGCTGGACAGCGGGAACGACTTCCACGTCGTCGCCACGACGAACAACCCGCTGCAGTTCGGCAACGACCCGGACCTGCTCACCCGCTACTACTACTCCGAGCAGTCCATCCTGACGACCAAGTACGCGCGCTGGACGAACGCCGACTCCCAGGCCCTGCTGCAACTGCAGGACGCTGCCGCGGCCGAGCCGGACGCCACCAAGCGCGGGGCGCTCACGAAGCAGCTGA
>Ga0307513_10003131_pt1 | contig 22581 bp, 22 predicted proteins | sample 15_EM_MG_FD_202174 | JGI IMG/M metagenome (GOLD analysis project Ga0307513, IMG submission 202174) | Populus trichocarpa ectomycorrhiza microbial communities from riparian zone in the Pacific Northwest, United States - 15_EM | ecosystem: Host-associated > Plants > Roots > Unclassified | place... | reverse complement strand
CGATGGTGGCGCATGCGTTATTCACAACCTATAGATTAAATTGATGACGATGTAAAGAGCGCTGTAAATTACTACACACCTGCTTTGCGAAGAACCCGGCAAAGTCGAGTTCATAGACGCCTCCAGTCTTTGGCCCTTTCCCACCAACACTGTCTCCTTCAGCGGTCTCAAGCTCTGCGATCCACTTGAAGAGGAAAATAAGAGCTTGCATTGGCACCAGTGCAGATTGCTGTTCAAGTGCTGCTGCGTCGAGCGAATACACCTCATCCATCATAAGTGGAGTGCCCAGTAATTGAAGGAGCTCGCTAATGAACGTGCCATGGGGTAGGATTGTGCGTCCATTGTAGTTTGTGCATGTTGGTAAGGGGTTTTGGTGCACACGCATGCAAAGTCAGTTCTCTAGCCGCGTCAGCCCGTTGGGAAGCGAGCAAGCGCACGTAAAGACCCCTGGATCCGATTCTGTGAGTTGCCATCCGCTTTCGTCGCCCGACATCGAAGCAAATTGTTTAAGAACTTGGTGGTCGACTTGAAAGAAGGCACGCGTTGGTCGGGGTCCAAAGACTCCTGACACTCGGCCACTGGCTCAGTTGAAGGTATCAACTGTGTGACGGGACAATCATATTCTAATGTAACACTTCCGTACTGGCGCTGTGATGCCGATCGAGCTCGGCGGGAGTACAGATGGGAAAGCTATTGCTACATCGAAGAGAGATATGATGGGTTCTATAATGAATTGGGTTTCTGGTGTGATGGGATGCAAGGGGTGACTTGGTAATATGTGATTTGATGGAGCGAATGGGAAATGTCCTAACCGGACTCAAACGATGACCCTCTCATGGCCGAGGCCAGACACTCCGAACGTAGAACTAGGTCTCAAGGGAGCAGAGTTTGGGCTAGGACTAGGACTAGGTCCAACACGTAGTCCGCGATCGAGCCTACAGCGGTCCGTCGTAAGCGCTTGAATTTTCACCCGAAGCTACGGAGACTTACTTCCAGCCATCCTTGACCTTGGCATATACGATTCTCAGAGTTGAGTATGCCCCCTTCTCTTGAACAAATGAGGCAGTACAAACAATGCCGGCCACCGACACTCCGTTCACGCTAAAACGAGAGTTCCCCGACGTCGAGGAGCCGCCAGTACGAGAGTTTCTGAGTGAAGCACTTGGATGGCGCATATGCTGAGACGTATGAGTAGAGTGGCCGGCACTGGTTCCAGCAAACAAGGCTGGGTTCCCTATCGAGGTCCTCCCGCTGTTCATCACTGGAGTACCGAGAGGGCTCCACGTTGAACCAGAGCTAGAGGACGGATCCGAAAGGAGAGGCGTGTTTGGTGTCGAGAGTGCGTTGTAGTGAGGATCAAACTCGACACGAAATCTGACCGTCTTGCTGGTGTAATTGCCAACCACGTCTGAAAACAGTTTAGATACTAGTATAGTAAGCCTAAAGGAGAGAACTGCCCACCAACAATCTCGTCGACACGACACTTGAACCCGCCGCTCTGAGATTGGATAAACTGAACGCCGGCCTCGCGCAGCAGACGTGCACACTCTTCCCTTGTAGCCGAGATAGTCTCGAGCGATGCAAGATACAAGGTCTGTCGCACTTCGCATTAGCCTGGTGTTAAGAAGGCAGGGGAACTTCATCAAAACGCACCGGACTCTTCCAATCGAACAACTTGGCAAACATTCCGCGCCCAGTTCCCTGGGGAGCACTGCCCATAGTTGGAGTGGGCGGTACGCCCCACGAGAAGCCTCCAAATCCGAACCCCAGGAAAGGAGGCACCAAAGGTTGACGTCCGGACCCATCGAGCGGACTGAGCTGATGCTGGTAGTGTTCACGGTTGTACCCAGGATGGACGAGGTCAAGTGGGGCAGCTGCAAAGGATCTTTGAGTCAGTTAATCGTTTGGAGACATGGGGAAACTGCACGTACGCTTGCTCCTTCTCTTGGCCTTCGCATCTCCACTGGACATGTTCCCCAGCGTCTTTGCGGTCTGCTTCCTAACAAGCCCAGCAGGTAGGTTTAACAGCTCCTGGCTGACTTGATCGATCCTTTCCCATTTGTCGCTTGCATCACTACCAGATCCACTAACAGTTCCGGTGGACTTATCCGCAGCCGCCATAGCGGTCGGTTTGGTGGTTGGTGCAGGAACCGTTGGTGCTCTAACAGGAGCAGGCGGACGAGGCGTCTTGTCCAGCTCTGTTTCGCCTGGCAAACACAATGTGCCCATCTCAGGTGTTTTGGGAAGTACAGGTCCGAGAGCGGCTGCGTCGACGGTGGTTTGATTTTGAGATATTGGTCGCAGCATGGACTCGGGTGGAGAGGGTTGGTATGGTAGAATAGGCTCCGGCTTCCTTCGAGTTGGGACAGGAATCATAATAGGAGGGGTGGCCGTCCCGGTAGTAGCTGCTGAGGAAAGGATGCTGGGGTGCATAGCGACGGAGATGATGGGGGCCCTCGCGTTCGGGATCGGAGGAACCGCCATCAAAGTTGGGGGACCTGAGCGTTTTCGAGCTGTTGGAGGAGGAGCCACGACTGGTGGTCTAGGATTTGCTGCTGGACTCCGGACACCGTACTTGGATTGGAGCTTGGTCTCGTCCCTCGTCTGAGGATTATGGGACTTGTGCGGAGTAGCTGATACGGTACGGGCAGATGTAGGTGCTTTGGCTCCTAAGGCCGGAATTTGAATGGTGGATGCCCGATCTCTGAGGGTAGACGCGGGTTTCCTCGGAGACGTCACGGGGGCCTTCTCAGGAGATGTGGTCTTCTTAGGTGAGGCAGGTTTGGGAGCGGAGATTTTCGGTTTACAGCGGTCATCCAGACAACGCATACCTCGGTCCCTTTCTCGCTTTTTCTCTGGGGTAGGAGGAAAGGCGGAAGCGATAGCAGCGGGGTCATCGAGCACCAAACTTGTGCGAGCACCGACACGGCCTGGGAAGTGACGCTGGATGGGACTAGCGGCCTCAGCTCTCGAGGCGGCGTACAAGTCGAAGTCGACGCTACGACGAGGGGATAATAGTGCTGGAGAGGATGGGGTGGAGAAGGGTGAAGCGATACTGGAAGGATCATACGGGGCATCCATGTTGTATTCTTCGAATGATTTGTTGCGATACCGACACAAGAGGTAATAAAATGCCTTTTCGAAGTTCTTCCTATAAATCGTGTTCCATTGGTTCCGTCTGGGGGAGGTTACAATAGCAAGATAGGACTTACTCCTCTGAGGTCAATCGACCAACCATTTGCTCTCGTCCCTGACGCCCATTTTGTCTCCAAATAACGCAAAGATTCCTCAGGAGATCTGGGTCTATGTCTACTCGCTTGACAGGCAAGGCAATCTCAGCAGGGTTCGGCGCAGGAGGCAGGGTGATGCCGGGTGTATCCATCGTAAGGAGCGGATGAGCGAAGATCTCTCGCATCTATAGCATGAGATAAGGGTCACGCAAATAGAACGATCAAGGGGCCGCCTACGGTAATACGCTTATTGAGGTCGACCTCCAGCATGCGAGTTATAAGGTCCTTGGCGGGAGGCGCGATCCACTCAGGTATCGTGAAGCGACCATCACGGACCTTGCGCAGAACAACGCTGACGTCTCGATCGTCGAAGGGAAGACGGCTTGTACAAAGTGCGAAGAACACCACTCCACAACTCCAGATATCGGAGGCAGAACCGATATATCTGCGATACGGAGATGAGCAACGAATTGAAGCTGGTGGAGACATGACCAACGTATGTCCGCGGACAATCTCAGGAGAAGCGTAATGAGGGCTCCCACAACTGGTCCTCAAGAGACCGTTTAGTTGATCCAGTGTTGACATACCGAAGTCAGCGATCTTCACATGCCTGATAGAGTGGCCATCTGGAGGATAGTTAGAACATGGCAGAGGACGGGGAGTGAGCGAAGCTGACCGACGGTCTTGTCTTCTAGGAGGATATTCTCTGGTTTGAGGTCGCGGTGGCAAATGTTAAACCGATGACAGTAGTCCACTCCGGACAGGACCTGTGAATGTGGTGAGTGCTTTGTTGACTTGCAATCGTCATGCTGCATGCCTGTTTAATAATTGCAACGGCTTCAAGCAAATGCAATCGTTGTCCCTTGGAGCAGAGATAATCAAAAAGTTCGCCGCCTTCAATGTACTCCAGAACAAGGTACAGCTCTGTCTCCGAGCTCCATACGTCGTAAAGGTGCATGATATTGGGATGGTCAAGGAGCTGTGGTAAGGCGAGAGAAAGGGGAAATTGGAGCAGTGGATACAGTGAGATGCCGTATTAACTCCAGGGATAAGGAGGGTTGACAGTATCGTACCTTCATGACCGCAATTTCACGCTCCGCGGTGAGTATCATCTTCTCGGCCTTATCACCTGCATTGGCAAGCGCACTAGCCCTAGAGCTGAGGGTAGGGTGTAGGTCAAGAATCTTGACGGCGGCAAGCTTGCCAGAACGACAATGCCGCGCGAGTTTGACGCGACCTGGCGAAGGAATTAAAAGCATGTGGAATGGTAAGGAAAACAAGCTCAAGGATCCACCAAAATGAATGACTTAAAAGAAGGCAGCATCTGTGGAAGGGCAGGAGGATGGCTGGAAAAGGGTATAGCACACGTGCACCACACTCAGAATCGACCATACCAAACTCCGTCATGAGCAGGAATATGTGTCGCTCCTCCTCAACCAAGAACAAGGACAGGCTAATGCCACCTAATACGACGCACATCTGGCTTGGGTGACGAGAAAACCACATACCGCTAGCGCCCTTGCCGAGCATCTCGCCCATGATCCACGGACCGATGGCTTGGGGATCACCTGCGCCTCTGCGGCCGCTGGTGTGCTCGATGTCGACGCCGTCCTGGATCGCCTTTGCCTTTTCACGCTCCCAACGGGTCTGGTAACTGGGATTCGAAGCAGGCTTGGTCGACTTTGCCTTTGGTGGAGAGAGAGATATTGGTGGCTGAAGGACCTGCACACTGTCAATCACAGCCTGGACGACGGGAGAAGCGGCGACGAGAACAACGTCAGAAAGCGTGTCGGCTGCGACTGGACACGTATAACTGGTGTCTGGGACAGCAGAGGGGGTGTTGGAGGACATATTGGAGGAGGTTAGGGGGACGACGATGACGGGGAGGATGGCCGAATTACGAGGGGAATATTGGGAATGATGAAGAAGATACTCGAATGACTACGGATACAGCGGGGGAGGGACTGGTACAAGAACGAAGGGTTGCAAGCCTGGAGCCTGAAGCCTGGAGCCAAGTCGCTTCAGGGGTGTTGTTTGGCCATCCGAGCTCTCTCCTTTCCCTTCTGTCTTCGCTGTCCCAGACGACGAGCACGACTGCAGCGGGATCACCAGCCTCAGCTGCACTCGTCACCACTATACCCGACACGTTTGCAACGCCGCTGCACGTCCCTTGGCCGTCGCTCGTGTCTTTCGGATTATCCCCTAATTTTCGCAGATAATACCGCCTGTAGCAATACTGCATCAACAGTCACTGTATTCGTCACCATATCCAACCTCTAGTGTTCGATTTTGCTTACAAAATGCTTGCAACTTGGCTCGTCCTGGCCTCGCTCAGTCCCTCTGCCGTTGCCCACACAATCGCTGTATCATACCCTCTCGCAAGTCAGTACCCACCTATAGCACGCGTCGACCGTGTTTTCTCGTGGACCATTTTGCCCACCACATTCTCCCTCGACGACGGTCTTGGTTCTTCCTCGCAGCTCACCTATGCTGCTGGTGGTCTGCCAGAATGGCTCAACTTCAACTCAAGTACTTACTCATTCACCGGTACTCCACCTTTGTCTGCGGTCCGTTTACCGGCGACCATCATTGTGACCGTCTCGACCATCGATTCCTCGGCGTCCGCGACAGACTCATTCACGCTGATCACGCTCGACTCACAACCCCCATACATCGCTCATCCCATCTATGCGCAGCTCACTGATCCCGCCAACACAGCACTGTCAGGCGCCTTTCAACTCCATCCGAACTCTGCGCTCCCTCCAGCAAGTGCGGGCAGCAGCGTACCTGGCCTTCGTCTTCCCCCGTCCTGGTCCTTCTCTATCGGAATCCGAGGAGACACATTCCTGTCCCCTTCTGGCCGCAGTCTCTTTTACTCGAGCTCGCCCTTGCCACCGTGGGTCACGTTCAACCCGTGGACCTACACCTTCGATGGAGTAACCCCGTCTACACCCGGTGAGCAGGTGGAAATTGTGGTCAGGGGCAGCGAACGAAAGGGTTACTCTGACCCGTCTGCCGAGGAACGCTTCTGGATCAGCATCGCATCGGGAGAGCTGCACCTGTCGGGTCCGGCTTCTAGTAACGGTGCTCTGACAGCCAATGTCACAGCTGGAGAGGCCTTTGAGATTCGCCTTCGCAAAGTCATCGAGAATGGCTCGCTGTGGGATGGTGGAGAGGAACAGAAGCTTGGTTCGGTTTTTGTGGTAGGTTTTCTCAACACGTGGGCGATGAAAGGCTAATATCACCTGATACTAGGATTTATCATCTTATTCATGGCTTAAGTACGACACTTCATCGATGACCATCAGTGGTACTACACCAGCGGATCTGCTTGACATCCGCGTTCGAGTGCCTATTTCTGTCTCCGACTCCCAATTGCCCCCTCAAACAGTCAATACCTCGTTCACTATCAATGTGCTCCCAAACCTTTTCAAGAGTTTGTCCTACGACCTTCCACTGACGTTCGGAGGCAGTCTCTCCTTCGACCTCAGTAATCTTGTTGCCTCTCCCGATAACCTAGAGCGGGCACGCGGGCACTTGATTGAGCTTGCGGTCACTGGTACCCAGAACTGGATGTCATTCAACCGTACCAATTTCACTCTCACAGGTACTGCGCCGTCCGTCGTCCGTGATGGTCCCGTCTCTCCTGGGCTCACAGCATCACTGGAGGTTTCAATAAGAGCCCCACTAAGCGTCGAGAACGAACGTGACGTAATCCTGACTTCCTCCGGAACGTCCTCGGTGACGCCAATCAAGGTCATCTTCAGTGCTCTGGACACCAGTTCTCAGACCACCTCTCACTTCACGCTCAACATTCTCCTGTCACCGGCCGCTGGAAGTATCGCTGAGGTGCCTACAGACCCTGATAAAGATCCAAAGGACAAGGACGACTCGAATAAGGGAAAGGTCATTGCGCTCTCAGTCGTGTTTGGACTTCTCTTGCTCGCTCTCATCGTGGGACTCCTGTTCTGCTCCCTCAAAAATGGGTCATTGCTCGCGTGCTGTGGCCCCTTTCGACGGGATTCAAGAGAAAAGCCCTTGCCTCCTTATTTCGTTGACCAACGATCTCTGGATGGTGATACACTCCCTGGAGGTCACGACGATCTGGAGAAGGGCGTGGTTGGTGGTATCTTGAAGAAGAGCGGCGAAGGAGGAGGGTTTGCTGTTGAGGACAATCGAAAGGTGTCGTTCGCTCTCGAGACGCCTCGGCCGAGTACGGACGTCGGGCATAACCGGGGTGGTACGAGTATTAGCTCTGGGAGTCACTATCCTGATGACTCCTCTGGAGCTTCGGCCGCCCCTCCTGCGATCAAGGTGGTTGGGCGCCAATCGGTGGATACCACCACATCAGAGAGTGTTGCGAACGGACCGAATCCTTACATTCTCGCTGATGGTATGTTGAATCTGTTCGGTGCAAATACATCACCCTAAGACCTTCTGTCAGTCTCGAACAGCACCAGTCACCGGTCTGCGGGTCAAACTTTCCTCGTACCGCCGGCTGCTCTTCGATCAAACCCAAGCACCCCAGCTCGTCCTTCGATCGATTCGACTTCATCCGCTTCACACTACGCCTCGAGTGGTTCCAAATACCCTACCTCTTCGAACGCTAGCACACCCTCAAGGCTAATTCATGCGTTCACCGCACAGTCACCGTCACCGGCTCCCTCTGTCTCCTCGCCTGGGTCCTCATCCTCTCCCAAATTCTCCTTCATGGATCGCCTTCGGCAGTTCCCGCTTCCCAGCATTCCCGTCCCGAGTTTCGCCTCCACTACTAAGGATGAAAATGCTCGAAGGAGAGTGTTCGATGAGGACGGAAAGCTGGTCATTAGCAAGCCGCGACCTTTGATGCCCAGTCTGGGAGCGAGGTTGGCAGCGGAATATCAGGAGCAGCAAGAGGTGGCTAAGAGAAAGATTGCAGAGCTCACCAGAAACCCTGGCGCTACCGTCGTCTCGGACTCGGAGGGTAATCAATCCTACCCTACCCCTGGCACCTCCCGCGCTGCTTCACCTCTCGACAAGGGTGATTTGAGTAAGAATCGTGCAGAGCTTGTCGCTCTTCCCGCTGTCAAGGACAAATCAGTTCCATTTCCGCTCCATCAGCCGCTACCCAGCGTCGCCGACCTTGGTAGGGAAACCGATGCCGGTGCTCTGGCCAGCTCGAGCGGATCCTCTAGCGGGTTGAGTTCATCGTCGTCTGGTACGCTTGGTGGAGAGGTCCCAATGCGCCGTTCAGATTTCCTCTCAGATTCTGATAAGGCCAGAAGGTCTCCTCAACTCAGTTCCAAAGGTTCACCTGCGATCGGTCATAACCGTGAAGCGAGCAAGGACAGTTTTGTGAGCTTCACGGTTGGAGATACAAGCACTATGGGACGAGCCGTGATCTCTAAGGCCGCCGTTGCCGTGAGGAGTCCGACCGTTGCCATACCCGTTGTTACTAGCGGTACCGGAAATAACAACGTCCAGCGGAACAGGAATAACAATATTCGGGTTGTTCAGTTCGAAGAAGGGCGTAGTGTTGAAGGTTCGAGCAAGCAATATTCTGGCAAGAGGGAGCAGAGCCAGAAGGCGGTCGTCATGGATGGCTCTGGATCGAAGCTTGCTCTCAAGGTTCAAGAGTTGAGAAAGCTGCACGCCGAGAAAGAGCGCACTAATGCGACTGTTGTCAAGGTTCCTCACCATCCCGAACCTTTGAGGCTTGCACCTGAGCCGAAGGACTTGCAGGATCCGAAGGTCGCTATGGGTGTTCATTATGTTCCCAGGAATGTGGCAAAGTTTGGAAGTGACGAGAATATGTCGGATGCGAGTGCCAGTCGGGCGAGCGCGATCTTCTTCACCAGCCCTCCTAGTGCCATCGCTATGGGGTACACGCCTGACCCAATACAGGTAACTAGGGTCGAAAGTGAGGGAGAGATGATGGGCTTTGCTCTTAGTGGATCGGAGGAGAGCTTGGAGGCCCACGGTGTGACTGCTGGGAAGGCGAGGATCATCAGTTCTGTACCTGTCATCAGGTTCGTTATTTTCACTCTTCTACTTCAACACCGAGCTAACTAAGTTTCTTCATCAGGAGTCGCCAACAACCTACAGAGGCGACGCCACCCCTTTCTTCTGGGGTGCAGATGGCCGCGAGAGCTTCGGGGTACAGGTTCACCGATGTTCTAGAAGCTCTTTTACCTGACTTGTCCAATCGCAGGTTGAAAAGGTCACCGATAGCCACTTCACATCAATCCACGAAAGCGCAATCCCGATCTGCCAGCAATGTCTCTTCACCTTCTACTTCAAATGGAGACACTATGGAGTCTTCTCCGAGGCGGAGAGTTCCAGCATAACCGTTGACTCACTGAATAGCGGTTGACGCACGTACTCTCGTCTTGGATTTCGATGAAACAACGGCCCCTGTTGATGTTGTACTGTTGTAGCATAGGGAATACCCAGTTCCGTTAATGGCTTCTTTCAAGCTATTGGGAGAAATCAGGCTCGATTGTTGGTAGGTAAAATAGGAGATGATCACATACTGAAAGGTTTGTAAACCTTAAGGTGGAGCGATCGAGAAGCCCTCTAGTGCTAATTGGGTGCCTTGCTTATCACATCGGTTCGAGCGGAAGCAGTATCTTGGTGGTTCGATTCAAGTATGAGATATTGATGATAATTAAATCGAGGTGACACATAGCCCTGTATGTGCGGAAAAGCTCATGCGAAGAAGTAGATCGACTCTGGGAGCAATATTCCGCACAGATGACCATGCACCCAACCAGGAGGAGGCACTGCCTCCAGGCGTGTTTGTGTTTACTAAATTTCATAGCAGAACTTTAGGTTGCGCTTCAGTAGCGACACCCACAATAAGCTGTCCTTGAAGGATCCCGGCACTGGACACTTGGCACTTGGAACCGAACGGGAGCTTGACTTATTAGTCACTTGGGACGCCCAACGATCGTCACTGTAACTATAGCGAGATATTCAAAGGGGGGGCTCCTGGCAGGCTCCTGACAGGCCGGTATCAACTCTAACGGTGCGCCTGCCCGCCAGTTCACTATAAATACGAAGGTCGTACATTGTTCCCGATCACACACCAAACCTACACCTGACCACCAGGAACGCCACTAGCATGCCGAACTGGACGTACAACCCATTCAAGAGCACGGAGCGGAATTGGCAGAGTTATGCTGCTACGACAGGAATAGCGGTAACTCGCCGTTCCAGTAAGCAGGGGCGCGATCGCTACGAGCAGGAGCGCCGTGCGTTCATCGTGCGCTGGGTGAACACTGGGTTTATTAAGCATTTTGGGGCGGACACCAACAACCTGGAAGCATGGAAAAGCATCTGTGGGACTATAGGAATTGAAGGAGCTCGTGACTTTTCAAGCATATCCCAATGCAAAAAGGTGCAGGATGAGCCATTGAGAGCCATTGAGAGCCACAGAAGACTAACAATTATCTAGGTACTGAAGAAATATTATGTTAATATTGTTGATCTCGTCGACGCGCGAAATAGCGATCGAGTAATGGACAAGGGCGTCTTTGACGCGAGGAGCAAGCTTTCTAAGTATGTTATAGAGAGCGAGAAGGTCTACCCCCTTAGTGCAGCAAAAAGCAACCCTTTGCTGAAGCAATTCTTGATACGAGTATTCCATCGCTAATCGAAGGACGATAGAGGACAACGTACATTATGTTCTCCGAAATAATAATGCACAACCCTGTCACAGCCCTGTTCATCCTGTCATTTCCGCCACACCTTACGCGACCCATCGCCATATCCACGCCGTTTAAAGGTATAAAATTCGGCCTCATATTCACAATACCGTCCCAATTGGTTCACCACTCTAAACGATACCCTCATTACGATTGCGGAAGAAGAAAGCCGAAGGATGGTGTGACGGGCAAGGAAAATCTAATCACGGGCACTGAAAAAATATAAAAAGACGTGGCTAGTGTCCGGACAGCCCTCGTGGTGGAAGGTTTCGCAATGCCAGTCCACAGAGGATGCAAACAGGAGGAAGCGACTCACAAACAGTGGTTGAGCGGTGAATGGTGATTCGATTAGAAAGGTGTGGCGTCAGTAATGCCACGTACGTTGCCTGCCCAAAATATATCCGCTTCTTTGCGAGTCCACGAGCTTGGAGAGACAGCAGAGGGGGATGTGCAAAAGAGGAGGAGAATATGGTGAATGCTCGCTACCCTGTGGAGCAGTTTTAGCGCGACAATGGGTTTGGCACCAATACTACTGAATGCGAAGATGGTTATTGAGCTGCCCTTTTCGAAGAACGTCATAAGTTCAGTCAGAGGACACAAAGGTACCGGGCGACCGATGACAGAGAATCTTACGACATAGATCCTGTAAGTGTCAGAGGTTAGCAAGGTCACTCGTAACTCAGGTGGTGGCCATTTTTGGTGTTTGTGCCCCGACAGGGTGGAACGAGTGCAAGAAATCTAAGAAAATAGGAGCACACAACATGCATCAAGCACACAGTCGGGCTGCCATCCAGAATGATGGTTTCATTCTTTTCGAGAGCCGTGGCAGTAAACCGGAAAAGACAACAGGTGTTAGACAGATGAAAACGAGCAGGAAATTCTGCTAAATTGCGGGTGCAGAGTGCTTGGCGAGCTGATACTGGCGCCGTAAGATGTAATCATGGCTTCGTTTACAGGATGGGACGGCAAGTGATCGGGTGGTCGAAGGAGTGCGCTTAGCTTGACATTTCTCTAGTAGGCTCTGCAAAGGGAACCCTTTCAAGTGAGAATATTGTTATATTTTTTGTGGTCGGCGACTCTGAAGAAAGAGAAGGCCAAGGAAGTTAACATTACACGTGAGATACACGTGAGAGAAGCCCGGTCAAATTCCCTGCTGTTAGGGTATCGGCCGCAAAAAGGCCCAAACAAGCAATGGTGAGAGGCCCCAGGAACCGGCAACTTGTTTGGACGTCCCGCTGCCAGACTTGGTCCACCTCCTTTTGACTAGACGCACCTTGGGCACGCCAGAGCTAGCGCCTCGGTACGGGGTCACGTTTGTGACAAGAATCAAACATGAAGCTTCGGGGTGCGACGCAAATTGCCCGAAAATTGCCATCATCTGGCGCGTATAAGAGAAAAGGTACGGGGTTCTTCGGGGGGCTTGTTTACTGACGGCCATCGTCCATGGAATGTTCCAAATAACTAGTTTCTAGATTCTCAGCAGCCCAAGGACCGTCATAATTCCTAGCCGTTAGTTGTTGCTCGCTCAGTAATTCAATGGCTGCAATTGTTTATGATTATGACCTGATCAACGGTTTGTTGAATGACGTAATAAATTCGATCATATCACGTAAAAAATCAGCCACCTTCGATGAAATCGCCATCTATCATCGGGTTCACCGGGTTTTGTGTGAAGCCGCGGAACAGTGCACTAAAAGCGCCTGGAAGTCTATTCTAATTGAATGGAGAACAGTGGAGACCAAACAACGATTGTAAGGGTCACTGTTTGGTCCGAGCTGAGTCGGTGAGCTCTTTGCCGATAGAGTGTGGGTCAAGAGATCTGCCCTGTGGCCTGAGGTCCACGGCAGCATGTTGATGCCTTCCACCGAAATGGGCCAGGTTTGACCGAGGGGTGGTGGGATAGCAAACTCAAGGATCTGAAGTGTAAGGCGTCTCTATAGGGGTTTCCTTGCTAAAAACGCATCGGAGTTGACGCGCAGGTCGCCCAAAACCGTGCTCCATGGAAGCGAAAAGGACCTCCAAACCAAGATTGACACTCTCTCGCTACCTCAAATGGCGCCATAGGAGAATGGTGTTAGGTTCCAGTTAGTTAAAACTTGCTCGAGGCGGATCAAGAACCTCTAATCTCTAACCTCCTCGGGGTATTGAACTCCAGGGATCAGTTGATGACATCTTGACCATCCGTGAGACCTCTGGTTATGCTGCGTTGTTTTCCCTGTGCTCTCGACCAGTCGGTCCTCTCGCTCTCGAACCAGGAACGCTCATTATCGCGATAGGTCATTCCACAGAAGATACCTATGTGTCCATTGATTATTACTTCCAACGCGTTGCCCCGACGAAGTGCAAAATGTACGTCCACGCGACCGGAAATACGTTTGGTGTTCTGCCTGTGAGTCTCCCTACCAGTGTGAATATTTGAATAGTCATGCTGACTTGCTTTGATAATACGGAACGCCAGTGCATTAATATTGGCGTCGCAGGGTGTAAATTCCTTCACGCACAGGTGGCCAGACCGCATAGAGGCGCCTCCAGATACGTGCAGTCACTCTGGTATCTTGACCTCTTCGGATGGTATAATCAACTGATTTTTCGTCCCGGGAACCACGGCGTAGAGCGAGAACAAACCATGGCTGATGTAATGATGAACCAAACCATCATGCTTTCCTGCAATACAGCGAAGCCAGTACCTCCCAGTACACCGTGCTTCACATCACGGGTGAATAAACCGTCGCCAAGAAGTGCGGCGTTGACTAACGGTTTTTTCTCTGTTAACGGCCTTCCAGTCACCGAAGCGAGGCGGAATCAGAGCAGAGTACTGCAAGGCACATTATTCTTTTGCCGGTTTCTACAGCGCCGCTCACTGTGTGCGAAAATGGATCATGCTCAGATGAGGTGCGGTCCAGCCCTAAGCGGTTCGTCTGCACCGTCTGCGTCCACCCAATGGCCTCAGTCAGGTACAACCAGTCTCCGTGAACCTTATCTGGAGCTTAACGCTTAACGGACGTCCACAAGTGGTTATTCATACGATTCTGCTTTTATTAACTACGTTTTCACCGCAGCATTTTGATCCCTGAATGATGGAGATCATGTAATATTCACAGTGAAGTATTTCAGAGGACATTCATTTCCTCCTAAGTGCGTCGAGTCTTTGTTTTCCTCCAGCTTATTACATCTGTCCGCCCCTTAGCAGGAGCAAATGATTAACAGTCAGGCTATCCGTAATACACTCTCGTACGTCTAAACAGGTTCGTTTGGCACCTTGGCTCTGTTTCCAGCGCCGTCATTACTATGATTCTTTGTCAGGCAAAAGTCCAATGAGCGATGTCCACTCACGGGTCCCGCATATGCTCGTTGCATGAAGAAAGCGAGCCCTATATCAAATCATTCGAACTGAACACCAGAAACATGCTACGATGAACCATAGACAACCTCTCATACACGTTGGAACCCGTCCCCAGTTCAGAACCTTAGGTATCCAAATAGATCGCAGGGTAGGTTTGAGAGACAGTAAACGAATGTAGCATGACTAGTTTGACGTCTCGCTTCCTTCCCAACAAGCGTGCTTCCGCACTGGGTAGAAAGCGATAAGTGGCTCAACACGGCACTAATCTCCTGAAGAGGAGCGACGTGCACCCACGAAAACTACGAGGAGGCGTCATGGCAAGTTTACAGACCAGCAGTTTTGCCATTGATTCCAAAATTCATCAGCCACTCGGCTAAAATGTCACGCGCTCAACGCGATTCGATCCGGCTATTCCTCGGTGAGCCAAACAAACCGAATCAGAGCAGAAACGCACCTTGGTGGAGCAAAACGGTGGATATAGAGGGGGGTGATCTGTCCAACCCATAGCTGTGCTTGTGCCAAGGTGAATGGAGCGAGTAGGGAGTTGTTGTGCCACGACGAATGACAAACCATACAGTGGACAACCAAAACGCGTGCCCCACATTCCCAGAGTAAGAGGAATAACCGCAACGCGTATCAGAATAAGAAAACACTGATAGAAAATAGGCTAGAGAGGGCTATTCGCCACAGCACCAACTAACTGCCCATGCATCGCTTGCCAATTCCTAGACAGCCCCTCCTGTAGTAGTTATTGCAAGATTATAATGATGGTCTGATTGCCAGGAGGAGAGCTGCAGCGAGGGGACGGAGAGAGGGAAAGAGGATGCTCAGCGCCTATCCCTTGCCCTGGGCTCTTATGCGTGTTCCAGTGGGCTCCTATCAGAGTTGACGAGCCAATCTCGCTTGGAGCTCAGAGGCTTCTGTCCCTATCGGTCCCTATCTTCTTGTCCACTTAACTCCGGCATTATTCATATCATAGGACAGAGTGTTGAGATCCCAACGTAGTCAAGATCGTAGTACCTCAGGTTTGGATGCAGAACCTCCAGATTGGCCTGAAGCTGCCCTCGACCGCGTCAAGTGCCGTCCGGTTGTAGTGACGTGTCCCCTTGGGCCCTCAGGTGGTCAAGCTCACTGCATCTGGAAGAAACCTTTGCTCCATCAGGGTCGCGGTTCGTGTACCAGAGCCATGGTGCACCGCACGGAGCGTCCCCAAGCCCGGGGTCCCCACGTCGTCACGTCACAAGGTAAGAAACCTATAAAGGTAGAATTAGAAGCTAAGGAAACTCCACGTTGATCAAGGTCGCACGTCATTTCTTTCCGGTTGTGCTGCATGCTACCGTCCGCGCACTCCCCACCACGCTCCTTATCCCAACACCCCCCATAATTTACTATATCACACATGGGTCATGTGGATCTGTTTCCACGGCGCGTATGGCCAAGGACTCAACCATCCCGTTAAGTAAGTGGTGTCGAGAGTCGCGGCGTTCCGATTCGATGCGCTAAACGGCCAACTAGTCATACGAAGGACCAAAAGGAAGCGTTAGCCGCGGAGGTCGACGAAGTATCCCCGTTATGCGTTGAAACTGGATGACGTCCTAATCTTTGTGGACCAGGAATTTCATGGTTGTCCCTGGATTCACTCCAATTACTCGATAGCGACACACCGAAGCACGAAGTTGTCTTTCATTCCTGGAATGGGGCAGTCACGGAAGCCTGACACGTTGTTACGCTTTCCTCTCTTATTCGCCTTGATTGGTTGAGATAAAGAGACCAATGCAGGTTCTAATTCCTCAAATGGTTGTACAATGTCCTTCCGTCCAAGCTTTCGCTAAAGATCCCACAAGCCGTTGGTGTAGAGGGGCGACGACCATGTTTGGACTCCTGAACCATCCAACGAAGACCCACTTGGCCTCTCGCAACTTCTCGTCCACTGGCCAAACACGGTATAGCACATTCTTTCTGGCATTGGTGTTGCGAACGAACCTGGTAGTCGCATTTGCTAGACGGTGGCCAGGAATTGCTAACAAGAGCCCCAACCGTAACACTTCTCCTTCGAGTCGTATGCATATACTCCCTACCTCCACCGTTCGAAGGCCAGGTGCCGCGGGGGGTCATGGTCCGAGTTCAAGGTCTGCAAGACCACTTGACACTACTTGACACTACACACCGGCACAGGGTTCCCGACCTAGTTCGATTTCTGTAGGCCTACAATGTAATCGGTTGATATTAATATATTTTACCAGGCAATCCCTCTAGTCATGGTGAAGAGTACCACGCCACTACGAGCCAGTGTTCAAAGCGAACCACCCCATCGGGGTGATCAACGAATCAGAACACCCTAGAATGATTTCGTTTCAATAAAATCGCATTTATTCCTTTCGTCCTTCAGCAGTCGTTGCGATGCAGCGCAGCCCCACTGTGGCGAGAGGTGCACTCTGAGGGGATGCATTGTGCGTGTGAATTATGGAAGATTCTTACGAAAGATACCGCTCGAGCTCCTTCTCGATTGATTTGATCCTACGACTTGGACTGTTTGGGTAGTCTACAAGTGATAACTCTACAGTGCTAATATATAGGGGTGTCTTTGGAGCTCCACGTGACGCCTAAATGCATTTCCCCAGTATTTTCTGAATAAGCAGCATGGAGGAAAGGCGATAAGAAACGGCCAGAAAGGAAATCACTATTAACCATCTGTTATATTACTATCTGATTTGTGGCGAAAATGCCTGCGAGTGAGGAGGGGAAATTCCAGTAATGGGTGCGGAGTTTGCCGAAGCCAGTTTCGCTCCAACGTCGTCGAGCGGTTTTCGGTTGTCTCCACATTCAGCCTCTGATCCATAGCATTCAACCCTTTCTCAACGCCCCTCTGTAACGACCAGCGCTATGAGTGAAATTAGGAGGAAACTCGTCATCGTCGGGGACGGTGCCTGCGGTATGGAACTCAATTACTGGGCTTTCGTTGCACTCAGGACGCTGACTTGGGATCCACACAAATTCCTCTGTTATTCTCAACATCATATCTACAAACTCGCCACACCTCACTCATCGTTATGGCCACACCGGCCCCTTTTGCTTCCCTGCTGGCCGTTGGCCCCCTTCAAACCTTGTTTCCTCGCAAACGTCATCACATACCCAACATCACCGTATCCACTCGGTTTGCTTGGACCCCCTGTCTTATTTGCTTCGCGCCTCGCCGCCTTGGCTTATTCCATCAGGCAAGACCTGTCTTTTGATCGTGTTCTCCAAGGGAACTTTCCCCGAGGTAGGTCACACTGTCCCGCTAGCATTTCAACAAATGCGGGTCCCACAGTGGGGCTTGTTTGGCACTCCGCGTCTATCATACGACCAGGCCGCATCTCATTCCCTAAGAAGTGGCTCTCCTTTCGCTTGTCTTCGGGAGCTGGAGTCCTCTGGAACCCACGCACCTCCTTTGTAGAGTTATGCATGTGGCACGCCCCCAACACGAGTCTTGCACTCCCACTTGGGGCTCGCCCGGCCACTCAGGCGTCGACCTGTGTTGACATTCAAGTCTTAGAGTTTTCATTCGTTCGACAATTCTTTGGCGGAACATCACTGTTTAGTTGACTGCCATGCATTTCATTTCCAGGTCTACGTTCCCACCGTCTTCGAGAACTACGTTGCAGACGTCGAGGTAGATGGAAAGCACGTCGAACTTGCCCTTTGGGATACGGCGGGTCAGGAAGACTATGATCGGTAAATTTCGCTGCCAGAATTAGCCTTTGTTATAGCTTCTGATGCTACTTTCATGTATTTCATAGACTGAGGCCCCTGAGCTATCCCGACTCGCACGTCATCCTCATCTGCTTCGCAATCGACAGCCCTGACAGTTTGGATAACGTCCAGGAGAAGGTGAGTGATTCTGGCTCCGCGGCGTGTTGTGTGGATGTTGGCGAATGTATTCATTTTTGACTGATCATTCATGTAGTGGATCTCCGAGGTCATGCACTTTTGCTCCGGTCTGCCTATCATCCTTGTGGGCTGCAAGAAGGACCTGCGACGTGACCACAACGTCGTCGGAGACCTCAGGCGGACCAACCAGCGTCCTGTAACCCCGGAAGAGGTCTGCTGCTTTTATTCTATCAAGTCACCTCTTTGAACTGACGCAAAAACATAGGGTATGGCAATCAGCACGAAGATCGGCGCCCGCCACTACCTCGAATGCTCTGCCCGTACCGGTGAGGGTGTCAGAGAGGTCTTCCAATATGCTACTCGTGCTGCACTCTTGAGCGGGGGGAAAACCAAGAGCAAGAAGTGCGTTATCGTCTGACGCACGGGAGGAGTCTCTTTAGAAGATAGTGAGGCGTTGACGAAGGCGAAGGCGATGATGTTGATGTTGATGTTTGAACGCAGTTCCTAATATCCCCTTTTTCTCATTGCCGTGACGCCTTGAGAGCACTATCCAGATAACCACACACATAAGGCCTGCTTCCGTCCCAGCTCAAACCTTGACGATAAACCCCCTTGGACTCACTGTTCTATGTTTGGCTTCTGCTTGAATAATTATGACCATTGAACTACTGCTCCGTGAATGCGTACGACGAAATTGGGAGCATGCACCGCCAAGCGCCCCCAAACCTGTTAGACCCGTCTCTATCGCTGTGGCCACGAGGATAGGGAACACGGTAGGGCCCAAACCCATTGTGCTCCAAAGAGCTTTCGAATGTTTTCTCCGGCTGAATCGCACGATGATTGTAGTCTTGCTGGCATTGACGTATGTCCCAACTCCACAAACAGGGAGCAATCCAGAAAGCTCGTCGAGTGTTCAAGTATGCCCAGGACGACGTGCTCTCCTCTCATGCATTGCCGAGGATGGGGAGAGAGCACAAATATATTCCGACGCCTGGGAGTGGCTCGTACCTACCACACTAGTCGTCTATGTCGATAAAGAAGAGAACGGTGAGGGTGGCGGGACGGTCGTCCCTAAGCCCAAACAAGGACCGATGCGAGCCTTCCGTGTCTGAGCCCGAGCCTCCATCTTCGGAGGCTGAAGAGGACTGAGGTACTAGAGGAGGTTGGACCTGCCACCGCAGCAGATGACCAGGAGCAGCCTCCAACACGCAGTCCCGCCCCTGTCCAAGACCCGGACGAACAAATAAGTAGGCGCCAACGCTCACTTTTACTTCTTCTCGCTCTCACCCCTGTCCCGTTCTAATAGTCATCGTCCTCCAACTCCGCGCATCTGACTATACAGACCCTGACGTCGGACTATTCTCTCAAGCAATTTGAGATAGAGATAGGATGCGAATGGGATGTACTTCTTCAACGGTCAAGTTATTGGTCGAAATCAGAGTGCGCAAGAAATTGGAATCCGACACAGAGGGATTATTCGTACAGGTGGCTTGAAATCCCCAACGGCCACCGCCGCTAGTTAAGGTGCTATGGTTTAATACTCATGTACCTCATATGTCTACTTTGAATGCTCACGGCTTTATTGTCTCACCACCGTCAAGACGCCAAATGAGATTAAACTATTATCTTATTCTCTGTTCCTACTGCAAATACGGACCGCATACAACCTACAACATGCTAAACTCGCAAATGTTAAACAATTGTCACACGTCCCAAGGAAAGGCTGGAAACAAAACCTTGCCACCGTTCACCCCATGATAGCCTCCAAAGCAAGGTCGAGAGGGTCGTAGCTTTCCGCCGGTACGGGCACTTGAACCGCCTCGTTGACGCGGTCTTTGGCAAAATACTTCTCGGGCGAAACGCATGAGTTGAGAGCACGTCTCATCGACTCAGTAATAAACGTCAACCCTACTTGGTAGGCGGCTAAGGCACCACAAAATCAGAGACTCGACGGTTAACGGAGTCGACTCGGTAACACACCGTTCATCCACCCAAATCCTTCACGCGGTATCATCTTAAAGTCAACACCTTGATTTCCATACTCGGCGTCCACCATGTGAGAGAGCCTTACAGCGTCGAACTGTCGAAAGTTCCTCAGATCTGACGTTCACTATGGTGGAGCAACGCTGACCTTCTCGGGGACTACACCGTTAAAGTCGACGAACGCAGTGGTCATCATATATAACCAGCGGTACGCCAATCGTTGAGCGTCTTCAAGACGACCATAACGCTCAAGTCCGACCCAAGCCATGATCTGGTGTGGCGGCCAAGCATAACTATGCAAACTCATCAGCAACACAGCCCCCTGTGGCACTCAAGGATTGACTCACGGGAAATCCCATTGCCGATTCGGACGATCTAACGAGGTGCGGCCGCGAGACTCCTCAGTCCCACTGACGAGTCCGCCAATCACCTCAAACTTTTTCATACCCTCGCTCATGACATCGTATGCCTGCTGCTCACTCGCACAACCAGCCCAAAGCGCCCAGAAAGCCGTAACGGATTCGTAGGGCATTTGGACATTGGCAACGGTATCCCAATCGAAGTAGAGCTTTTTACCCTCGTTCCAGAGGTACATGTTGATCCGTCCCTCGCGCCAGTCTTTACGAGCGAGCCACTCGTCCACTGTCTGTACGCGACTGAGACTGTGCTCGACACCTGGCAGGTCGCCGAACACGCTATCCGCGGCGAGCGGGAAGGGTGACAGCGCAAAATGTTCTTCGAGGGACAGCTCTCCACCGAGCGTCTGGATCGCAGTTGCAATGTCCACTTCGTACTTGTACAGCAGGGCGTTCAAGTCGATCGTCGCGAGGTGGGCGCACTTCTTCTCGAAGCGATACGTGGTGTCGTGCCCACTCTCACGTACAGCACGATCGTGCACGAAGTACTCGTCCAGCTCAGGTTCTTTAATCGTCCCATCATTGTACCCTTGTGTGAACTCCAGGATTGAGATACCGTGCTTTTCTGCGTATGGCTCCAAGATGTGGGTGAAGTGAGAAGCTTCGGTTTCAGGAGGAATACCTAGGCCGTCAGGATGGTAGCGAGAGAGACCCGTGATTGGGTCGAGACGAGGGGGGACCATCCAGACTGTATGGTACTCCTTGATGGCCGCGCAGATAGCCCGACGCAACCAGTCGTTGGCAGAAGCAAGAGATTCAGGAGTGTCCTTGAGGAGTTGATTATAGATTTGGAGTGTCATGTCGGTGAGGAAAGGCGGTTGAGTACGGCAGAGGTACTAGTGAAGGATAGATGAGTATGGTTCAAAGATAAACGTACCACAACCCACATAGCTTCGAGAACCATTTAGGATCTGTGAGGATCTGTGAATCCCAGCTACTGATGCAAGGCAAAGGGCTAACTCACCTTCTTGTAGTGTTTGATCTGGAAGACGAAGTGCTCAACCATCCCCTTCGCCATATCTATATGGCCGTCTACAAGCAAACCCAGAGAAATAAAGTACGAGTCCCAGTTGTACAACTATTGGTCGCGAGTCAGTAGAGCCTATGGACCATAATAAGGCACTCACTTCATTGAACCTGGCTCCGGGAACAATGAAGGGGATGCCACGCATTGTCTTTCCGCCGGCGCCATCATCGACCTCCTCCATCGCAAGGGCCAACAATCCAGGTTTGTCGTTCAGCGACTTGACAAATGCGGGGTCATCGACTCCGTGTTCAGGTAGCTTGACTACCTCCAATTTCAGGTGCTTTCTATCATCTGCGACCTTCTTGTAGTACTGATACATCCTCTCCTCCGTGTTTGGAACGTAAATGCGTGGGCGGAGATGTCCCGTACGATTCTTTGGATCTGCACATATGATTTCGAGCCCATCCCCATCGATTCGACGCGTTAGAGAACGCCAAAACGAGGTCGCGATCATGCGGGAGAGCCGGTCCACAGGAGGCTCGGAGAGGCGTTCTTCGTCGAGGATGATGCGCGTACGTCCATGGTCTCTTGCTATGGCGAGTTCTTGAATAAGGTTCGATAACATATAGTTCCCCTAAGGAGCAGTGAGCAAGGTGGGCTGAAATCATAAAAACAGGTCGTACTCGGACGTCGAATGTCTTAACTCCATTACTGCTTGCGGTGCCAAGAGTTACTATCTTGGGTCCAGAGTCGGTGATGCTTATTTGAAAGTCGCCATCCGTATCCTCTTGGTGAAGCACAATCCGGAGTGTCTCGTCGACATCCACGATAAAGCGGCGAGGGTGTTGACTGGGGATATCTATACTCGAATAAGCATAAAACTCCCAGAGGGACTAAGGCGGTGCCCTAAGCAAGATTCCACTCGAGCAAATTTAGCGGTGTCTCAAGCGGACTGCTCTACTCGCCACAAGTGAATGGCTATAAGTTCACCTTGACGGCAGTTACTTACCATGGGACATTCTCCTCTTCTTCTTCTTGTCCATTTCAACCATATGAGGCCGACCAACCGAGTCTGTTTGAGACTGGC
>Ga0307513_10003130_pt1 | contig 22582 bp, 26 predicted proteins | sample 15_EM_MG_FD_202174 | JGI IMG/M metagenome (GOLD analysis project Ga0307513, IMG submission 202174) | Populus trichocarpa ectomycorrhiza microbial communities from riparian zone in the Pacific Northwest, United States - 15_EM | ecosystem: Host-associated > Plants > Roots > Unclassified | place... | reverse complement strand
GTAGGAGGGAGTGGGATGGGATGGAATCGGGTGCATCGCAGCCGTCGAGGAATCTGTGAGCGATGCTAGGAGGCCCCAAGGAGGCTCCCTCTCGGAGGATAGAAGTGGATTCTATTTATACATCAGGTGATCATCTAAAGGGAGGGGGCCTCTTAGGGGGGGTTTCTACCTTACAAGAAACCGGCCTAACAGGCCCTATATCTATTTATAAACTGGTGCCAAAGGTGGTTGATAAGGTGCTGCCGTCAGTGTTGATGTTGATAAATTGATATCGTTTATGTACATGATTACATAACTTTCCCAGGCAATGGAATCTTGTGCACATTGCGGGAGGCTGACTTTAAATTATAAATAAAAGACTCGTAAAGTCTCGGAAAATAATGAGCGCGGTAGGAGAGAGAAGAAAACACTGCTGTGTTACGCGCTCATATACTGAGTTCATAAGGAGGATAGAAAGTTACACGTCCATTTGATTGTATGCCTTCAAAGATGGGATATGAGAACATGAGTGAACGCCGTCGCTCCTGGTCGGACTCGAGTTGCGCTCATTCAGAGGCCTTTGTTGTTGACTGCTGGAACATCACCGACTACTTGATCTTAGCGATCAACACCGGAATCATATGTGATATCCACGCACCTGTTTGGAGCGATATAACACGCTATCCGACCATCCACTATCGTCCCTCTGATTTAAACTGGGCTTGGCCAAGAGAAGTGGCCTGGGATCGATAGGATCAAATTTATGGCAACCCCTCTTCGCCTTTGCTATGGATATCAACACGGTGATCAAGGAAGCAAGATTGAGGATCGTCATTGGTATCAAAAAGGCGATATGCACCGGCTTCGCGACCCAACCGGTTACCTCGGCGCTGAACGTTCCGCTCATTGTGCGCATACAAGATGCAGGCGGATTGACCATCGTCGAATATAAAAACCTCATGTATGTTACCTGCGGAACGACCATGAGCAAAGGAGGCGAGGAATTACTCGCAGTACAAACCTCGTCCACCAGGATACCTTGTATCATCGCTTCGTACAGTCGCAGGTATTGTTCATTTTGTGAGTCTAGTGGTACCCCGGACCCCGAGATCCTGTATTGATGCGGCTACCAGATTGACTGATACCGTCTGAGCTTGCTGTAACACGCCCTGGAACACCCATATCGCAAACTCGATAAGATTGGAGAAAGAGTTCGCAGGTGCGGCGACCGTGATTTGTTTCTGTGTGGAGAAAATACCTGTTCTGGACTGATACGTCACTGGGAATACCGCGGGTTGTATCGGAGAAACAGTGCAAGTAATATTACCGATATCCGTCTCATAACTCCCGGCGCTTCCGCGCAAATAGATGTGATAAGACGGGTATTGCTGTCCCGTCGGTCTGGATTTACATTCCCAGAGTGTCAGGGTACAGTTGGTGTCGGACACCGTATAATTCGTGCCGAGTTCGTCTAGTCCGATTTCATTGCACGACGCGTTGACCCACATCGAAAAAGTGTTGTCGGGTACTGCTAAGAATGTGATGGGACTCTGTGTGTCATAGTTACAGCTGATGTTGCTGATGAGGCCTTGGTGGTCGAACGTGTAATTATATGAAAGTAGTGCATCTGAGAGCATAGAGGGCGGGAGTGTGCCTAAATCACGAATACCGTTGGGACTGATAGGTAATACGCCGCGAGCAGGTCCTAAGAAACGGAAAGAACCTGGACCAAGCTCTCCTAAAATGACACTTTCGGAACTGTTTGAAAAAAACGAGTGGATCTGTACAAATGGATATTCATCAGACGAAGTCAATTACGGATAATTTTAAGTTTTTGACTGACGCCGCTGCGACCCGCATCCAGGACGTCGACCATTTGATTGGGCGAAAGACAATTTATGTATCGCAGATCGTTAAAACTCTGATATGTAAGTGTGGTTAGTGAGGCACGCATTCTGTGATATTTTACTCACCCTCCATTCACAGGAGTTTGGTACCGGATTTGCCGTGAACCAGTTGATGCAGTCTGCGACATTTGATGAAAAGTCGAGCTCAGTTGCTGTCAGAGGCAATGTTTGATTGAATGGGACCGGAGTTATAAGACTCGTCGTGCCCGATGGTACGAGCGTGAAAGCAGCTATACAAGCCCCTGCCAAGCCCACAGGTAACCACCTGTTTCGTACGAGTAGATATTTATGGTCTTTTATTGCCCAGGGCCAGTTTTGATTCCTAAAAGCTGATATTAATGAAACGTTGAAGACCGTGACATGGTCATTATTCGTGGCCCATTCCTGGGACAAACGAAGAACCGCGGTGGAAAAGATGATGCTGACGATGAAGCTGACAATGCTGCCGAGGAATGTTATGAAGAAACTAGTCCTTTGGGGATGCCTTCTTGCAAACTCTGCGATGTCGTCCTCCATCCGTATGCCACCCCGTTTCCAAATTGTGGCAAGGAATATCCAAGGCAAGGAATATCCAAGGCCACGACAACATGATTAAGATGCAAACCAGCAAGTACACGTTGGCTCTGGCGCGAAAGGTTGCTGCTCCTCCCATATCTGAAACTAATCAACGATAGCGCATATGAGCAATGCCCTGGATAACAAGCCGACCAAGGGGGCCATGGATGTTGGGGCTCAGAAGGTGGGCTTCGCTCTCTTCATTTAAAACTGATAGCGCATATGAGTACGGTCTCATACTCTTCCTAAGAACAAAACTAACCAGAAGCCACTTCCTTCCCAGATTCCGATAGATTCTCCAGAGAGAATGAATCTGATACAGACTGATAAAATGGGTCAGGCCTGGGTGCCATTGCGGTGGAGTATTCGTAGACTGGTGGTGAATGAGAGTGGAAATGGGACTACGTTTTGTAAGCGTCGGGGTTGCGCGGGGGGAGACTTAACTACAGACGCGGACAATCAAAGCCAACAAATAGTAACAAATGAGTCGCCTTAGGGATCGTTGTAACCAAGCCACAGCTTGCATTCTGGAGTCATGACCTTATGCCGGATTTATGATAGACTTAAGTTATGCCAAATTAAGACGCCTTCCAAAACAGACATACAGTGCCTTGCATATCAAAATGCACATCAAAATTTCTTGGTTGCATATCCACGTGACATTTCCACCCTCAGTGGTCGTCGCCCTCATCGCCCTGGGAGGGCCCCATGCTCTCCTTCACCCCGTTGCGCCAAACTACACCTTGCATTAAACTCGGAAGCTCCACCTGCATGCAGGTGGCTCTTGTCCCCAACAGCGCTGGACATGTCACGTGGAAGCACAACCAAACAACTTTCAAAAAACGCGGTGTGCATTTGGCTCGCTACTCATACCTGTGTCCAAAATTAAAAATAATTAATAAAAAACAAGGGGTTTTCATTAAAAGAGTCCGAGATATCATGTGGGTTAGTTAGTCCTGCCCAAAGGGTGTTAAAAAAATTTGCACAGCCAAGGATTTGGGGCCAGAAAAAGTTCCCATCAGGCCCATTCCCAAACAGGTGACATGTTTTCTAGATTGAGAACTTTCTCACATTGTTCTCCACTCCCCGATATAGATAATTATGTCCTTGTGACACTGGCCCATCTGTTGGCCCATCTGTTCAGGCCACAGAAATAAAAATATATACCAATTTTGAATTTTGTCATTGCATTCATAATTCCTAGAACCTTTCCCCACCAGAAAACACCAGAAATTTCAATGAAGAAGGTACCTGAGGTAGGCATTCATTTATTCACTGCATTGATACTCAATTAACCACCTTGCAATAGAACCCTGATAACCTTACACTTCACAATGACGGGCATGTTCTTTGCCCTCAATGCAATACCTTAATCAATGTTGGGAAGGTTGGCTTGCCTAATTATTATGAACGTCACTGGGGAAGTGCGCAATGTGTAAAGAATAAGAAAAAATGGAAGGAGAATGAAATTGTGAAGCAAACCAAGTCAACAGCAATGTCATTTTTTGGTCCATGGCCATTACTCACCATCCATGGGATAGTTTCATATGAAATGCGTGCATCTTGACTTCAAGATACAGAATTGGGTTTGCAAATCATGTGCGGCGTCTAATAGTCATAAGAAACGGCAGAGGAGATGAGAAAGAGATGAAATCGAAGCTTTGCACAGACCGAATAATTTCATTTATCCTTATTTAGAAGTATATTCCCACACTCAGTTAGTTAGTCCCTCCCTCGAGCCCTTAAAAAAAATTTCGACGTGATATCCATATTTTTTTTAGTGAAAACCCCTTGATAAAAAATAAAGAGGAGAGGAGAGAAAAAAAGAGGAAAAAGGGACAGTTTTGACCTACAAAGGTATTATCTGAGCCACCTTCCGTCCGTGTTCTCGCTTCCCGTAGTGTGCAGAAAAAGCCGCAAGCGAAAATTCCCTTATCTGAATTTGGAACTACCATGGCTGTGCCGGTAGTGAGATCATATAAATATTCACTAGGGAGTTCACTACCGAATTGTGATACATCTGCTCACTCTTTCCGCACAAAAAAATTGAGAAGCATACAATACATGTAAGTAGTACGTGTGCAAAATTTGGAGTGATTTCATCCAATTTTGAATGAGCCAGAGCAAAATTCACTATGCTGATTAGATTACTGTACATCAGATTATTGATCACGAACGTCACACGTGCACGTTCGAACGCGTCGGTCTTTTATCTCAATTCTCCTGCCTCCTCCCATACGCTTCCCTCCTCGAGGAACGGCAGCCCCTGCTGCCCCTCAATTGTAAGTATTATAATCATTTCAACAATTTGTCAAATCTTAGTGTGCTTAATAGGAAACCAATCGAGGCGGCGGCTCGAAATTTTTGAGCTGCCGCCTCCTACTTTCAAATTGCTCTCGGGGAGGCCTGTTCCCATCCCACCCCTTCCTTTGCTGTCGAAGCCACTGCCTACGGCTCTCTTAACAACACAAACTATGTACCTCATCCCAGCTTCCTCCAACACAGCCCGCCACCTCACTTTTTAAGCGGCTAACGATTACCCTTGCAACTACTATCGACATCGACAGCCAACACAAATGGGGATGCAGCAACAGCCGATGCCTCATCGCTTGGAACAGGAGCTGTAGTTTTGAAGGTAAGCCTGTCAGTTCGAACACGAGCCCATTATTTAACGCATGCCCGTCGTTTTGAATGCAACCCCGTCATTCTGAACACAGCCCATTGTTTTGAAGCAACCCCATGACTCGGAATGTGACCCCGTCATTCTGAACACGAGCCCATTGTTTCCAACCTGGCCCCATCACTCCAAACGCAACCCACGCAACCCCGTCACTCCAAACGCAACCCCGTCATTCCAAACGCAGCCCATTGTTTCGAACGGGACCCCATCACTCCAAACACGACCCCGTCATTCTGAACACAAGCCCGTTGTTTCGCACCCGACCCCATCACTCCAAACGCAACCCCGTCACTCCGAATGCAGCCCATTGTTTTGAACCCGACCCCGTCACTCCAAACGCGACCCTGTCATTCCGGACGCAGCCCATTGTTTTGAACCCGACCCGATTATTCGAACGCGACCCCGTCATTCTGAACGCAAGCCCATTGTTTCCAACCCGACCCCATCACTCCAAACGCGACCCCGTCATTTCCAAATGCAGGCCCGTTGTTTTGAACCCGACCCGATTATTTTGAACACGACCCCGTCATTCCGAACACAACCCCGTTTTTTCAAACGTGACCCCATCGTTCCGAACACGACCACCCCGTCATTCCGAATGAAAGCCCATTGTTTCGAACACAATTAAATTGTTGCACCCCATGTATAAACTAGCTAGCCTTATAAGTACAACTAGTAATTGAATGGACAGAATTTTATGACCAGTGTAGAACATATAAGGATACTACTAAAAATACAACTAACTATTTGGGCATTTCTTCTTATGGTTTCTGCTGTCTCGACCAACACAATCATATTGGTCACAGTCTCTGCATGTGTTCCTACATTTTTCTTTTCCTTGATTTCCTAGACAGTCATCACTGTCCTTTCCACACTTAGCACACTGGCAATGAGCCCGCTTCTGCTCTGAACTTTGATCCTCATCAGGAGTTAATATTGAATCCACATGCCGTTTGTGTGCAGAAGGGTTCAATGCTGGGTTTGCTGCATTGGTAAGTTGAATTTGAGAGCTTGTTGCCAAAGCACTGGGCTCATGGTTAGTTGCAGAGTTAACCAATCCCATAGTTGGAAGAGGACGATCAGAGGAAGGGTACTGTGGTACAGGAGGTGCATGAGTAAGTCACGCTGGATTCCGTATGAGGTTGTCAAGTTCTTTTCGAACACCATAGGTGCTCATTCTTGTGTGCTTGGCATTCAATGATGTGGCCCATGTTGTGTAATATGATTTCAGATGCTCAACAAGCTGTTCAACCTGTAAGTGAATATGTTTACATATTTTGTAGAAATCTAACAAATACCTTGTAGAAAATATTTTTCCCATTGGAAGCTTCATTCCATTTCCGAACAGCAGTTGGCCAATCAGGGCCACCTTCTTTTATGAACACTGGGTCTTTGAGCATGAATTTTGAGAATAAAGCTTTTTCATCAGATGTGTGAACACCAAGAACAGCAAACTGAGTGGCCTGCTTAGAAGCCAGATATGCATATTGTTGAGGCTTGATTTCTTTGTCATATTTCAAAATTCCACTGAAGGCTTGAACAGGATCAGGAATGGGCAGGATCCCAAATACCTCAGTGGTTTGGACATATAAATTGCCATTCACCCATCTTGCCACAGGCTGTGACTTTGGGACCAGTTGATGGATTTTCTCTGAATTCAGCAGAGATTGACGTTCATTGATCAACCAAATATCAAAGTGGCCTTTATAAGGCTGGTAGGGCTGCGCACCATCCGTATTACAGGTACGGCCATCGAATTACGGTTCAAACGGGTCATCTGAAATGCCAAACGGGATGGGTTGGGTGAAAAATGGCCATAAACAGTTGTGACGGCCATTTCCCTTACTATCCAACAAAATTCATTATATTTTCAATTTTTATTGCCTGCAAGAACTTGCATTGAATTTGTGGGGTGTTCAAAACTTGTAGATGGAGAACAAGCTGAGTTCTGAGCATCAACAACCAACTTTACAAGGATACCGACACAGTGCGAGGTCTGAATTTGGATCAATCCCTGCCATTTTAGGTAGATCGGATACTCTTGGAGGCAATTTCAGCTCCAATTCAGCTCTGGGTTGTTGTCATTACATGGACAGAGTATCACACAGCTATATAATTTATTTTAGCAGTTAATCACCCATTGATAATAGGAAAATAATATGAATCTACAAGGTACCCGTACGACGGCCATAACGGGTCTCAACGGACAGGTCCAACGGTATGCATCCAAACCCCAGACGGGACGGGAGAATACCCGTCAGACCCGGCTGTAAACCCGTCACCTACGGGTACAGTGCGCAGCCCTAAAGGCTGGCCAGTAGTATTATAAGTGCCAACCTAGAAAATTTTATAGTGAGAAATTCAATTAATAATGGAAGTCACATATGAGCATATTATGTTTGAATACAAAATCCTTGAGTCGAGTGGAGGTGTGACAAGGTGAAACACCAGAAAATGGCATGCTTTTACGGATTGGGCGATGAACTGCACCTTCAGTAAAATTAGTTCCTCACCAGCATCGATAAACAGGAAGACCATTCTTTGATGTGCCAATGCAGTAATAAAGAGGGATTCCTGGAGGATCTGAAATCTGGCCAAGCTTGATAACCTCCAAAATATTTTTGACTGTTTTCCAAGTACTTGAGCTAAAAAGAGAAATGCCTGTCTGAGCATCTTTGAGTGGCCCATAAGTCTCAAAGACTTTAGAAACAAGTCCATAAAGCTGCTCAGGAGGAGGTACAACATGCTTGCAGTGTTTTTTTATAAATTGAGGATTGGATTGGAGACACTCATTGGAGGATTCTGGCAAGCAAGAAAAGAGACAATGCGCTTCTTATCCTCAACATCTGGAAGAAATATAGCATCTCGAAGGGCCCGAGAAAATGTGACATGGAGACCATGGGACTTGGGAATGTAGATCATGTGAAATACATGAAAAATATCTTTCAAAACACCACTATGGATAGCAGGTGCCCATGGCATTGCTGTGAGCTCATTCAAAAGCTGAGAAAATTCTTCAGCTGCAGCCTGATCGATGGCTCCAGATGCACTGGCAGACAGAGTTGGAGGCAGAGCATTAACATCACTGAAGCTAATGTTTAAATTCTCTAGATCTGAATGGCTTGCTTGAACTACTGGTGAATCAGAATCAGAGTCATCAAGTTCAACAAGTGGGCCCACATTTTCAGGCCTATGAGTTAAAGTAGAAGGTGCTAGAGGTTGTTGGGACAAAGGAATAAAATCTTCAACAAATGTCTTGATCTGAGATTTCCAACAAACAAGATTAAAAGGTGTTTCACCAAAAGATGATAAGGGTTGATCTCGATGGAGAGAAATAATAGCTCCTGGAACATAGACATCATTTACTTGGACAAGCACACAAGTGCGAGTGATGTTGATACCCTCAAAACTCTGGAAGGAATCAGGGGAAATAATTCCACGAGCAATTATAGTGGTACGATCTTGCTGATAAATGAAGATTTGATATCCTGTAGGCAATCTAGCATCGAAGTCAACAGAGGCTGGAACCTATAAACTACTGAGCTTCTTATAAATTTGGAGAGATGCCCATGCATCCAGTGCTGCATACTGGATTTGATTCTCGGTGAGTTCATCTGCAGACCATTCAGTGCTAATGCAAGTGTTGAGATCTTTAGAAAGAATACAAGATAAGGTTTTTATGCAAAGCTCGCTTAGGCCAGCCTATGCATCAGAAACAATATTTTTAGCTTTTGCTAGCTGTCCAAGGTCTACCCCACCAATGAAAGAAGTAGATGAGCCACTATCATTTTGGAGGTTCCTCAAATCCAATTTGATATTACGACCAACTTTCTGAACTTGAGGATTGGCAAGGAATGTGGATAGCTGAGTGGGAAAAGATCCACTAGCAATATGATCCTTTAACTAAATAGTGATTAGCACTAAAAAAAATTAATATGAAATTTACTTACTTGAAATATCCAAATATCATTGTTGTAGGCCAATTGCATTATAGCAGCTCTGTGATGATCTGGCACACCTTGTCTGGAATTTAAATCCACATCCCATTCTGTATCAAGACCAACCACCAATGATTCTCCATCATTGTTAGACAAAAGATCCACAAGACTAAATATTGCTGAGTTGATTTGGGTTGAAGTTCGACAAAGCTTTGGGACACAACCAGAGGGAAGCTGCAAAAGTGGAAGGTCACCATGGGTATTGACAGGGCGAACACCCTCCCTGAGACTAGGAAAGTGTCGTTCAAGCATAGGCTTATCAGCCAAATTGTCTGTGAAAATAACATGAGGTGGATCAAGTCCAAAGAGGTGAATTGAGTGATTCATCTGGGTCAATGCAATGTCAAACTGAGAGTGGGCCTTTGTTGGGACAAGATCACAAATGCGGATTTCACCAAATTCATTTGTCATAGTAAGTAAGCCTGTAAAGACAGGCTCACCCTGAATTTTGGCAATTTGCTTGGTAATCTAAAAAAAATGAATAAAAATAGGAAATCTATAAATCTATAAATAAATTCACCTTATGTGAATGATCAATAGCCATTCCTCTAGAGGATAGTTGAGCTGTGTGTTGATCAAATTCCTTTTCATGGGCCTCTATCTCACAATCATAAATATCACAGCAATATTTACCAGATGGTTCTGCAGTTGGACCAGCTTCAAAAGATGGAAAAGGCTTATATTGACCATTTCCACACTCAAGAATAGTCCATAAGTATTGAACTTCCAGTTTTTCATGGTGCTGGCGATATAGAACATTTAAACTGTCAGCAAATTGTTTACTGCCCATGCCATTTTGGAAACAACATCACATGACTGCAAATACTTGCTTGGAAAGACCACTTCTTTTGCTGAGGTGTGCTGGAAATTCAGCAGAAAGTGCTTTTGGAAGCTTTTCTAGAACTAGAGGATTAGAGCTTAGAAAAGTATGGGTTGGTCTGCACTCGTTGCATTGATAGCGCACATGAATGAGATAAAATGAGTCTTCAAGGTCGATAATTCACCTAGGAGCTACACAGTATCCATGTCGAACCAGATTTCCAGAACATGGAATAATATAATCACCAGAGCTAGTGGATAAAGGGCAAGGAATATGATCAACTAAAAGGAGAGGATCCCAATAAAAGAATCGTGGAGTTATTAGAATATTTGGAGACAAGGATGCCTGACGGAGATTAAAAAATGAGGTGCTTTTAGAAAGCCAAAATGATTGGAGTTTATCATAGACAAGATGTCTAGAAGCTCGTCCTTGACCTTCAGTGACATTCTTCAAATATTCAATATGTTTGTGAAAGGCTTCTGTAACCAATGATGGAAATTTTGTTACTGATTCTTCATCTGAGTCATCAGTAGTAACACTGCTTGCTTCAGCAGCATCACCATCAATGCCATTGCAATTAGCTCCAGGCTCCAAAGCTTGGTCAGTTTCTTCCTCAAAAGGAAGATCATCAAGTGGCTGTGATGGATTGGGAAGGGGGCGCACAAATGTCTCCTGCTGAGGAGTAATTTCCGACTCAGCTGGTGCATCTGACATAATAACCTCAGAAGGTCTTGTCTCCACATTGGGTGGTGCTGAATGTGAAATGAAAATAGGAAATAATGGGTGGTCAGGATTTACAGCAGGCATTGAGCTTGCTGGTCCTTGCTAAAATGCATCATGTGACTAAATGAAGCATAATTTTAAATTATGGAATACATACCACAATTCTTACCTCTGTTGTAAGTTGAGGTTGTTGTTTTTTAGGACGACCAGGGGCTCGATGAGGAGGATCAATATCAACACTAGTCAAACTGGCCATTGGGTTTGAGCTAGATTTATTTTTTGACCCTTTAGGACGGCCACAACCTCGCTTTGGATGGGCAGAGTCAGAATTAAGGACTATGTCCTCATTTGGTTCAGAACTCATAGATATTTGAAAAAATGATATCAGCATCAATGAAAAAATAAAACTGGGAACATATTTATTGATTCACCTAGAGGGATTGGATGCCTGAGTGTTGGGATTTTCTTCCTCCATGTGTACAGAGAAAAAAACCTAAAATTTCACTAGATTGCTTGATTTAGCAATGAAAAGTCAGTAAATCTTTGAGCAAAAGACATGTATAGCAGTTGTTTCACATACAGTGTACAAATTATATGACTTATTGGCTTGAATAGCTCATGGTTGGAGGCTAAAACCAAGGGATAACACAGAGAATGCGACTGGAGCCTGTTGAACTATATTTAGAGTCATGTGCAGCATGAGGTCTCACTTGCTGGACAGCGGCTTCCGAAATTGGAAGGTCACATGATTTATTTAAAATCCACTCTGTAGTGAGACACCGGTATGAGTAGCGACCTGTGCATTTTGATATGCAAGGCACTGTAAGGTCATCCCAATGCAGCATAAGCATTCTGAATATGGCATAAGCCATCAATCTGCACTTCCCCAGTGATATATTCATTGCTTCACCAGTTCTGGCCTGTTCCTAGCATCCTTAAATTTGTCTCAAAGCTCTATGTTATACCTACTACTAGTATATTTCAGCTTGTTAATACATTGAGTCCTTGTGGAAGAATTAAATTGCGCATTTTTGAGATTTTGGGCAGGAGAATAAATATATTCATTACTTCACAGGTTCTGGTTCATTTTCAGTGGTATTGGGTTCGTTTAAAAGCTCTAAAATATACCTATTAGGATCAAGTTTTAGCTTTTTGGTAGGTACAACCATCGTGGAGTAATTAAATTGTGGGTTTTTGATGCCTTGTGCAGGAGGTACATCAAAAATATTTATTGCTTCACAAATTCTTGGCTGTTCCTAGCATTCTTGGGTCCTTATAAAGCTGCAAATTATATATATTGGAATCAATTTTTACCTTGTTAATATATTGAGTTGTTGTGGAGCAATTCAAGTGTAGGATTTTGATGTCTTGTGCAGGAGGAGGGTAGATCAGATATATTCATTACTTCACTTGTTCTTGATAGTTTGAAGCGTTCTTAGGTTCGTCTAAGAGCTCTAAATTATACCTATTAGGATCAACTTTTAGCTTGTTAATAGGTTGTCTCCTTGTGGAGAAATTCAATTGTGAGTTTTTGATGTCTTGTGTAGGAAGAGAGGTACATCAAAAATATTAATTGATTCACAAATTCTGGGCCTCTCCTAGCATTCTTAGGTTCATCTGAAAGGTATAAATTATACCTATTAGGATCAAGTTTTAGCTTGTTAATAGGTTGTCTCCTTGTGGAATAATTCAATTGTGAGTTTTTGATGCCTTGTGTAGGTGAGGTACATCAAATATATTAATTGATTCACAAATTCCAGGCCTCTCCTAGTGTCCTTAGGTTCATCTAAAAGTTATAAATTATACCTATCAGAATCAAGATTTAGCTTGTTAATAGATTGTCTCCTTGTGGAGAAATTCAATTGCGAGTTTTTGATGTCTTGTGCAGAAAGAGAGACACATCAAATATATTAATTGCTTCACAAATTCTGGGTCTCTCCTAACATTCTTAGGTTCATCTGAAAGGTATAAGTTATACCTATTAGGATCAATTTTCAGCTTGTTAATAGGTTGTCCCCTTGTGGAGCAATTCAATTGCGAGTTTTTGATGCCTTGTACAGGAGGAGGGGTACATCAAATACAGTGGCTGACATAAGTATTGCACACGCATTTGATCTGTCAATTATCACATCCTAGATAACAACTGGCCGCATTGCAACTAAATAAAACGTGTTCAGGGCATGTGTTAGGAATCTAGGATCATACATAATTGAAACAAATTGCCTGGCATGGATCTTGACGGTCCTGAAAGAAAAATTGGAGGTGGAATGTAAAAAACCTTGTGCAATACTTATGTCCTTGGGTCATATAATCATGAGATGAGAGGATTCTGACTCCCCATTGCAAAACCACCCCATTGCTCTTGCACTATGCTTTTTATTTATCTATGGTCTATACATCCCCAACTAAAGTCGCTTGCATCGTCACCTGGGACAAGCAGGGAATTGCCCACACTGACATCTCTCAACAAATTGGTGTCCATCGCACTACTGTCACCCACATTCTCAAGCGCTTTGAGAAATGTGCTGATTTCTACCATGTCAATCCAAAATCCAGCTGCCCCTGAAAGTTCAATGTCTGTGATGGATGTGTGGCTGCCCAGATGCTTGCACGAGGTGAGGCTGCTAACGTGACTGAAGTCCAAAAGAAGGCATTTCCAGATGTCTGTCCCAAGACAATCGGCCGCCACCTCAAGAAAAATGGACTGGTCTGTCAGGTTCGAAAATCGAAGCCTTACCTCACTCCAGCAAACAAAGAGAAGCGTCGGCTCTGGGCAAAGCAGCATGTGTCATGGACTGTGGAGGACTGGAAGCAGGTCATTTTCTCCGATGAGTCCAAATACATGCTATTCAAGTCCGACGGTCACCAATATTGCTAGATGAAGCCTGGGCAGGCGTATGATGATTGTTTCGTCAAAAAAACCATCAAACACGGTGCTGGGAATATCATGGTATGGGGGTGCATCTCAATTCTTGGCGAAGGGGATGGGACGGCGTCATCGCATTGAGGGGATCATGTGCGGCCCGGACTATGTCAAAATCCTCGACGAGCACCTTCTAGGGAGCATGAAGGATCTTGGATTGAGGTGAACAGGGAACTCCAGCCATATATTTCAGCAGGATAACGACCCGAAACACCGGTGCAAAGTTGCCAAGGCCTGGTTCAAGACAAAATGGCTTTGCAGACTGCCTTGGTCTCCATCTAGCCTGGATATGAGCATCATAGAACATGTTTGGGATCAAATAGATGCCATGGTTCGTGCTCGCAACCTGCTCCCACGCAACAAGAAGGAGATGTGGGTCGCTTTGCAGGAGGAATGGGACAATTTCCTCTAGTCGTCATTGGACAAGCTCTATGCAAGCATGCCCCATCGTGTGGATGCTCTTCTTGAGGCACGAGGTAGCCATACCAAATATTAGGTATGCGCTGGCGAGCAGCATTCATTTGGTTTCATGTGTCAGCAGCGTCACAGATCTTTGATGCAGGGGACCTGTGGACAAAAGTATTGCACATGGGATTTTGCGGTATTCAGTCATTCTCATTTTAATCACACATTTTCATAGCTATATTGTATGTAGCTAAAGTACATAGGGTCTGGTACTGTACACCACAGCAGTTTCCACAACGATAGATATCATTTCTGCTTCTCGGTGCGCGATTGTTTTGATATGATCGTGGCTGTGCAATACTTATGTCAGCCACTGTATATCAATTGCTTCACAGATTCTGGCACAGCATTTTTAGGTTCGTTTTAAGGCTCTAAAATATACCTGTTAAGACCAATTTTTAGCTTTTTAATAGGTTGCATCCTTGTGAAAAAATACAGATTTTTCTTGATTTACATAGTATTAAAAAAGATGAGTGTTATGACTGGGAATTGAACTCAAGCATTCCCAAAAAGAAAATATGTATAACAACCGAAATTTATCATTAGACCAAAACATCCCTTTAATATTAATTAGTGCACTGGTTGAATATTTGAAAAGCAGGGTCCATGTTCCAGACATGGCACCAGAGCCTGTGTTTGTGCATATGGCGAAAACCCATCTTATCTTATCTAATATCTAATCTCCATATCCTCATACGTATCCGAAGGAGCGTGATGTAGGCAGCGCCGTGTACATGAGAAAATATGCACACGAAGGCGCTCGTGGTCCGCGAAACAAAAATAAAGCATGCGAGGAAAGGAGTAAAAAAAGCCATCGAAACCCGACAAAAAAAGGCGAGGTGATATATATTGTAAAGAAACTTGAATCGTTTTTACTATACTTCTTCGGAGTCTTGGAGCCTTGTTCTTCGAGCTAGTACCATTTCGCGCGACACAAATATTCTAACATAAAGATACACGGGTATGAGTACTTCAACAACCCAAAAAAAACATGATGGGCATATACTCACAAATTCAATCGAATCGAAGAATTTCAAACCAACTTCCCCTACGTCAAACTCCGCATACTCTCCTTCAAAATATCACACAACCACAGCCTTGGCGGCACACTTCTTCACCCCCGAATTACCCTGCACCGCGTGCATGACACCCTAGACGGCGGCGGCGTAGGCACCGACACAGCAGAAGCTATAGGAGGCGCATCAACAGAGGCGGATGTATGAGGCACAACACCCACAATCCGCGACATCACTTTGCCTTCCAACACGCGCTGCACCGGTCCCAATTAATTATTACCCGAGTGGTGGTGATACGCAGCATATGATGACGGCGATGTGGAGGACGACGTCGACGGGAGGAAGAGGAAGACCCAGTGAACGCATCCCAGAATGCAGAGCTCAGCTTCTTGAACACTGTCTGGGCAGCCAACATCGCTTGTTGATATTCCTTCTCCCGTTGCTGCACATCCCGTATTGGACCCTTCGGGCCGGGCACCGGTGAGTCAGGTAGGACGATGGCGGCGAACACGAAGTCATTGATGCTCTGTGCTTTCCCGACAGGAGCGCCGAGAGCGCTGGGCAAGATTGAGGATTCGCTGGCACTGTTTGAAAGCAGCGCCCCCGTCATTTTGCGGGTGGGTTAACAAATTCTCCCGTACATGCGGATCCGCATATTGGACATCCCTGAAAAGCCATAAGTTAGAACGATCACAGCTAAGGGTTAAATTTTGACTAACATACCAAAGGATTTCTCCACTACGCTGCCACACCTCCAACTTTGCATCTGCTCAGTGCGAAGTATGCCAATCGTTGCGTTCGAGTGCATGGCGAAGGGATCGACCACGCAGTTCTGATGGCTGTCGATGTATCGTTGTATGGTAGGAATTTGAGATTCGATGCCCGAATTTGATGTTGTCGACGGCAACGACGACGGGTGGTGATATGCCTATTGGGATTATTGGTGCATGTGCTGTTGTACAGCCATCTTTCCCCACAGGTGCATGCGGTGTCTGTTTTTTGTTAAAAAAATGTCAGCAAGATTAATTCAACTTGGAAACAAGAAATAGACGTACGCATTGAGTGTCTTCATAGCGAATGAATTGAGGTCCGAGAATCCATCGAACCCATCGAGACCCTTCGCAACTCCAAGCCATTCTCCAACAAGCCCTTCCCAGTCAACGCACCGATATCCGCATTGTCCTGGACCCCTTTCTTCACAAAGGTGCTGATATCCGGCACGAGCGTCATATGCACGGTAAACCCACCATCAATTCCCACGCCTCCCCAGAAGCGGTTGTTCATTCTCGGTGAAATGGGCAGATCTTTCTGTGTGTTGGCGGTGAGAAGCGGCGAGGAAATTGTGGGAGTCGGGATGTCGAAGATGAGGTATACGCTGCGAGCCCTTCGGCGGTGCTCTGTTCGGGGGAAGGGAGATTGATGGGCCTATCGCGAGCGTCCACAAGCGTTTTCTTCCAAGCGGCAATCTCTTGCCTCAGCGCAAGGTTCTCGGACTCACTTGAGCCGAGCTGTGTACGGAAGTAGTCCAGCATCCGATCCCGCTTTGTGGTATCATCTTCTAGAGTGGATATGTATTCTAGACCAAAGAAAAATCAGCATCATTCGAAGACGTAAGTGAGCAAAAATAACGACTAACCTTTTCGGCGAACTCGGAAATTACGAGCACTAATCTTATTCCCGCGAACCCGATGGTGTAGAAGAATGAATTGAACTGCTTGTGGAAAATGTGTTGTTGAAGAACTCTGTGTCGGGTATGCAAAACCCCAATGGTCAACGCTATCCGTGGTCGGAGTAACGACCAAATAGATGAGATACTATAACGCCTCGCTGATGCACCCAGGACGTCGATTGACACGCGGGTGACCATCTGCAAGGGTCCAAGTACTCCGAATGACAACGACGCCTGCGTAATGTCTGCTCCAAAGATGAAGGGGTGGGTTAACGTTGTCATGCAGCCGTGAACAGTGTCATGCAGCGTCAATGTCGTGGTGCTTGTAGAGTTGAAAACCGAGAATAAATTGCGAGTGATCACGCTGAAAAGATGCAGGAAGGGAGGGAGCAAATCGGCCAGTTATCGTGGGGACCTAGGCAGCAACAGGGGGGGCAGAACCTTAGAGATAGCTCACAACGAGCACTATCCTGTATGGAAAATGAGGTGGTAGGTGAATAACTACGAGTGGTCCTTTGCATGATCACATACCTGGCACCTATGCCTCGTATTGCTGCCCTACTACGGCCGCTTTAGTGCACGACATTCTCTGGAGGAAAGAAAGGATAGAAGAGGTGGAAGCTTTGGATGGCGATTGACGTTACCGGTCATCCATCCTGTCTGCTGAACCTATGTTGCCGCTAGTGTTCGAGTTGCTGGAAGGTGGCAGATCTTTTGGACTTTGAAGGAGAGGGCGAGTCGGGCGACGGGCTGGACTGAGAGTGAAGGAGGTGGCAGTGACGATGAGATCAAAAGATTACACAACACCATCATCTTGTCATCTTCGCAAAGACTTCTGGAGAAGGACGCCAGTCCTGCAGCAGGCCATCTTCGTCCTCGCCGTCGCCAGCCTCACTATCGACCTTTGCGGAGCCGCCAGCCGTGAAGAATGGACCAAACTCGGATCCAGCGCTGAAAAGACCCAATGAACGTTCTTATGGGTGACAATCGTGATCATTGAATGACTGTGTCTGAAAGTTTGTTTAAGATGAAACGCCTTAAGCCATAGCACGATCAACATAGTGGATCAAAGCACGATTCATACCTTTCAGAATTATTTGACCGCTTCTTTCAAATTAGCGCGCACAGGAACCGATAAAAATGGGAGTGAAGGTGTACTTGAACAACCGCTTCAGCACACTGAAGGCATGCCAGCCTTGCTCAGATCGTTTGAGTCGCGATCGCCATGTGGGTCGCACATGAATTAACGCTTTTAACACTCCTTTAGTTATTCTGGAATCAGGAAAGCAAAAAAATAGTCCAGATCTCGACTCCGAGCTAGCCATAAACACAGTGGCGACTTTCCAGTTCATTTTGAGAGATTGCATGCTATGGGGGCTAGTAGACCTGATCACCGCGTCTCTTCAGAGATGGATATGGTCGAAGCAAACAGGGAATATCGCTGCACAGTTCCTCTAAGACATATTTTCTAAGTATCTGTTCAGTGTTTGGCTGAAAGCAACTTGGAATCAAATGGTGGGCGCTACGCCAAAAAGCGCCAAGGAAATGATGCGAATCAGTCGGGATCGCCGGGTTCAACGCAGTGCGGGATAAACGGGCCGGCACACAGCTCTGCCAAAAATCATCATCGAGATGATGCACCGATGGTGGATGAAGCTTTACAACTTAAGAAGCTCAGAATAGGACCCGGATGAGTGAGCTTTTCTGGTGAGAAGTGGCAATGTCCTTATTCACCGGATGATCTGGAGGATTTGTGTGCACACGAGGAAATGGCGATGCGGCGAAGCATAATGGAGGATTGGAGCAGACTCAGCAGAGCTGCGGAATGTGGAGTATAGCACAGCAACGGGACCACCAAAGCACCTCTACTTGGGAGCTCCTCGATTCGCGAAGTCAACGCGACCTGCATCCGTGCATTCCCGTTCTACTGTACATATCAACACTCAGGGTAGATCTCGGACTCCCCTCTCGTTGATCTCCACTGGAAATGTCCTTACAGTGATTTCGGTCCAGAAGTATCGGATGAGATACTTATCATCTTCTTAATCCGTTGCCATTTATGGGGCGGCGATCTGGGCGAGTCTCAACCTACACGCCTTCTTGGAGCAGCACCCCCCCCATATAAATCTACCAATTCTTCAACTCGCTGGTATAAAGAACTGAGGGCATGTTCACCAGCTATCTATGTCTCCTACTCCTTCCCGCCGCCTTGGGATCCGCCACTCCGAAATCACAACGGGAATGTCGTTGTATTTACGGAGACCCATGCTGGCCAACCGACGCAGAATTCTCCTCACTAGCGACTCTACTCTCTCAACCACTTCTACACCCGTTACCTACAGCCAACCCTTGTTACCCATCATCTGCACCAGTAGGCAACTGTTCCGAGGTCCAGGAATTATACACCGATGGCGTTTTTCGGTCTGATATCCCTGGTTCAATGCAAAATGCCAATTTTGAGACATATCTATTCCCGAATGGCACCATCGAGGCTTGTTATCTGAACGTCACCCTCGACATCCCATGCGAGCAGGGAAGTGTTCCGCCCATCGGTGTCGATATTCGGAAGGCAGAGGATGCCCAGGCTGCGATTAACTTTGCTCGTGAAAAGAATCTTAGACTCGTTATCAAGAATACGGGCCACGACTTTCTTGGTAGGAGCACAGCACGGGGAGGTTTCCTGTTGTGGACCCATCATCTCAAGGATAAGGCGTATAATGCGTCATTTACTCCGCAAGGGAGCCCTTCGACTCATACGTACGAGGGTAGGATTGAACAGATATCGATGAACCTGATCTATGCTTATATTTTTGTTTCAGCGGTTACTTTCGGTGCTGGTGTTCAATGGTATGAAGCATACGGCTATGTCGATGAACAGGGCCGATTTATTGTCGGTGGCCTCTCTGAAGGCGGTTCTGTTGGCTCTGCCGGCGGTTGGGTTATGGGTGGAGGACATAGCGCTTTCTCTCCAAGTCTCGGTCTTGGTGTGTACGGTTGATTCTCACCACGAATAAATCGAGACGACTGGACCTCAATTTCTTTTCCTTCTAGGCGTCGACAACGTCCTCGAATTTACACTCGTCCTCGCCAATGGTACACTCATAACCACCAACGCTTACCAATACCCCGACCTCTTTTGGGCACTACGAGGCGGCGGAGGCGGCACATACGGCGTCGTCCTCTCCGCCACATACCAAACGCACCCAAAATTCCCCTTCGCAACACCCTTCATCCAAGTGAACTTTACCTCGGCTGAAATTGCCCAATGCGTCGTCACGGAATTGTTCAGGCTTCACACCGACCTCTCCGATGCTGGGTGGGGCGGCTACACATGGGTGTTCCCTGAATACATGGTGGCTGGTTTCATCGCGCCGAATGTCACTGTCGACGATGCCAACAAGAGGCTTGAGCCGCTGGTGAGATTTGTAACGAATGCGACTGGTGGTGCGGTTATTTATACCACGCCGGCGTACGGAAGTTTCGTGGAGTGGTGGAGAACAAATTTTCAGTTGGAGGCGCCTGGGCCGGGTGGCACAAACCTTGAGATGGCCTCACGTCTGCTTCCGAGGGAGTTGGCAAAGGAGTGTCCGGAAGAAGTGGCGAGGATCGCGTTGTCGTTGGGCGTGACTACTACGTATGTATATCTTCCCTTTTTGAACACACGTCGAATATATGCCGAATTCTGATTCGTTTATTTATTTATTTATAAACAGCAGCTGGGTTGCTGGGGGCGCTGTTTCTCGTGTCGACCCGGAATCGACTGGTTTGAATCCTTCTTGGAGGAAAGCCATTGCCCAAGTATCTATCGATGAAAGCTGGCAGGAAGGAGCGGACTCAGCGACGATTCCCACTGCGAGAGAACACCTCAAGCGAGGCACCGACGTGCTTGACAAATTGACGAAGGATTCAGGATCCTACCTGAACGAGGTTCGTACCATATGTATCATACTTGCCAAGTCTCCACGAATACTAAAACGTTGGACAACGTCAGGGTTCACTCTACGAACGCGACTTCAAGAAATCGTACTTTGGATCTCACTACCCCAAGTTGAAAAAGATCAAAGGGATATACGATCCCTCCTCTTTATTCGTGGTTGCCTCTGGAGTTGGCTCAGAAGAGTGGGATGCAGAATTGCGCTGTCTCAACTAACTAATTAAGTGAGCTTGTCATTGCGAACGCCGTTTAAATAAACGAGGATGGAAGGATCTTCTTCTAATCCCCTACATGCACTACCCTATATCACAATTGAATATGCTAATGGCTCGAGGCTACTTACATTACACAGGTACCAGTAGTTGTGCAACCCAGTAACTTAAGAGACAAAAAAGTAATGACCGTTCTTATGAGCGACAATCATCATCTATGAATGATGTGTCTGCAAGGTTTGTTTATGCTAAAATGCCTTAAATCAAATGTTACCCGGGATCGATTGGCAGTACTTGAAAAACCGCTCCAGCAAATGCCTCGCAACGTTCTACATACTCCCATAAGCTCTCCCCCTCCACTGGAGTATAATATTTTACTTGTATGCTTTTGGAAGTGGTCATACTTATTCCTACTCTCGGGATACATCAGCTTATTGTTGCTAGGCCCTGATCGGTTCCCGGAAAAACACCCATAGAACATGTCATTGAATGTGTTCACATACTTCCGGAGACCCAGCATCGCTTGTCCTTGACCAAGCCAGAAAAACAAGTTTCTCGTTCTCCTGAACACTAATGAAACAAAACCTCTGAACAGCAGAGACAGGGACGAGACAGCGAAATGCAGGGTAGTGCAAAAGATAATTGCAACCACTACACGAAACGGCGACGGACGAACGACAACGACACCCGCTCCAGAGTCCAAATACAAAGCCGCGCAGTCTACTCCTGAACATCCCTGAACATGCCATCCACCCTCTCCTTCCTAAACCGCAAAGGCGGATTGGAGAACGTCACCATCCCATTCGCGTCTATCTGAGCCGTAATATCTTTCGATCCAATCTGGCGTGGGGGCCATCGAAAATAGAAAATTACAAACGAAAAAATATATAAAAGGAAAAAGGAAAAACGCACCATACTCAATAGCAACACCCTAGCATCTTCCTTCCCATCCACCTTGACCACCTTCCCAATATTTGAAAGACTCGTGCAATGTCACATACGTCCCCGTCAGCTTCTGAGTCAACACCCACCTCGGCGCACGCAGCGCCGCCTACTGAATCAACCCCACATTCCTATCCGCTTGAAAGACTTGTCGTTCTTCATTGTAAATCTCTCGCATCAAGCAAAGGGAAATCGCCGTGGCAAGCGTGCCCTGAACGTGCTACGAGCGTGCCAATTTGCACGCTTGGGACACGCTTGCCCTAGGACATTTCTGGAAAATTTGAGTCAGTAGAGTAGGTTTTACTCACTGTCAAATTTGCTCTCTCTACCACTCCTACACCCGTTGCCTACACTTGTAGGAAAACCCAGTCCGCCCAAAGTTTTGTCAGCATTCCCACACTCATTTCTGGCTTCCCTTGACAGGTTCTGACAGGCAGTTCTTGGCGCGAAGCCCCCGGCGGAAAAGCAGCTTCGAGCTCCGATCGAACACAGTTCCGATGGCTGAACATAACAGAGGATGGGTACACGTTTTCCGTAGTAAAAAAACGAGGTTCTGGGAAAGAAAATGACATAATTTGGGCCCGATATCGTTGGATATGAAAAATCAGGCGAAAATAGCCACAGGGCAAGGAAATGGAATTAGAAGCTCAATAAATTAAAGAAATCAACTTTACCTAGCAAGACCTTTTGGTGTAACGGAAAGAATGAATGTAGTTATCTATGCTACTCGTTGATCTTTGTGGTTCGAATCCCAGGCTT
>Ga0307513_10003129_pt1 | contig 22585 bp, 30 predicted proteins | sample 15_EM_MG_FD_202174 | JGI IMG/M metagenome (GOLD analysis project Ga0307513, IMG submission 202174) | Populus trichocarpa ectomycorrhiza microbial communities from riparian zone in the Pacific Northwest, United States - 15_EM | ecosystem: Host-associated > Plants > Roots > Unclassified | place... | reverse complement strand
CTTGCCAGATAGTGCGCGTATGAGCACACCGCCTTACGCAAACGGCACATGAGCACACCGCCTTCTGTCGTTTACCAGCTGGCTTTGCACATGTGCACACTCGCCTTGTTGCTAAAATAACTCGCCAGCTGGATCCCCCCAACGCCATACTTGCACTTCCCACATACTGGAAACAGATCCCTCACGTGTCGATTTTGTGAGTACTCTACTTTCCTTGCCCGCCCTCATTTGCTCTTTTTTACCTTTAGGAATACCAAACACTTCGAAATCACCAGTCAACAACACTTATATACTCCCTTCACCCGCTTCTCCCTTACATCCAATGTGATCCCTTCCAACTTCAAGAACGGAACTATCTTCGGACCTACGGGTAACGGCCTCTAGACCCTACGATAACAGAGAATGGCCAGGACGACTCTCCTTCAAAGCTGGGTGAGGATAGGATGCCGCCGACGATGCGCAAGTGGTGGATGGCAGATGCATCATGAGATCGAGGCGATGAAAGAAGCGGGCGATCGAGAAATTGCGCTAGAGTTGGGGGGCATCCTGGGATGGTGGAACTTGACATCCGCTTGGAGAAGAGTTCAGATCGGTTAGGTATGTTTTATTTTTTCTTCATGGTTTGCACTCTGGGACTCATGAGAATTGGTGTTGAACGATATCTCATGCCACCTCCTGTGCCCACGTCATCGGCAGCATCAAACGCTTTGTGGTTCCTTCCACTTCCCCTCTCATGCACGAGATTCGCGGATCTTTCGCTTCGTTCACCCGCGATCAATTTGGTTGTGTCCAATGGCCCTGCAACGCAACAACACCCACCCCACGAGACTCCTTCACCGACGCCAGAGAGGGTGTCGGGCCAGGGTCCAGGCGAATGGCGAACCTTCCTCAGCGTCGCCTTCTGCTGCGGAGGACATTGGCTGCCAAAGATGTATCGCCTACGCCATCTTCTGGCCACTTTTGACCACACCGTCTTCTGATCCTGAATCTGCGAGGATGGAGATGGACGATATCGGTTTCTCCTGTAGAACTCCATGCTGTTGACGAGTCCCCACCATCGCCAACGACGGGTGATTCAAAAGATAGTCCAACGGTTGTGCCGCGTGCGATTCCGGCATGTTCTATATTTTCGCAGATATGTCACATCGTCCGGGCTTTCCGCTACACAATCGCACTGGTCCACGCACATCCCAATCCCACCCTTTGCTGTGAACCGAGTCCATCTTGCCAAATCCGCCGTCCGAGCTTGTATGTATGCTCTTGAATAGGCCTTTGAAAACTTTCTCATCTTGTACTTATAGGGCTACTGCAAGGGCGTCGTCGGCCGATTTTCTGGTTTGGATGTTAGGTTTCTCAGATGCCTGGAGAAACCTGTTATGACCAAACACGCCTCCATTTCCGCAAAACACGATGCGAAGTCTCCTATGCCATCCAATACCGAAACTCCCAGCCCACCCCCCCATCAGCCGTTTTCACAGTGTCGCGATGGTCAAGAACGGAGGCAATCGTCGTTGCCAATGCGAAGGGCATCATCATCTTTATCACCTTCTCGTACACTCGAGAGACGCGGATCCGGACCACATCCCACATATTCCCCTCCCCAAGATCGTAATCAACCACATTCTCGATTGACCTCGCCTCTTTCCCATTCATATATCCCTTCTTCTTCATTTCCACCAGCAACGAGGGCATAAGGGTTTGACGACGAACGCGGGGGTGGATTTGGGTTACCGCCGCCGATGAGCTATTCCTCGACTTCGACGCTCTCAGATTCTGTTGTTACCACCCCTGCGTTTGCTGCTTTCCCACTCCACGCCGAATCTCAGGATCCCGAGACGACGAAGAAATCGAATCGTTCTTTCAGTCCTCGAACTACCGCATTCCCACTGGTCATCGAGTCATCCACATCCACCTCAACGGATGGTTCCGAACCGCCTACGACCTCCCTCACCACCCAAAAATTCGAGTTCAACCAGCAAAGTGCTCCCACTCCACAAATACACCTCGAACGCGCCCGCACCGCTTAAACTCGGTCATGAAGCAACTCCTGTGGGCACATATCTCGCCATATTCCCTCCTGTGACATATTCGCCACTGTTATCATCTTCTTCACGTATAAACAAGCCCCTGGGTTCATCCCAACGAGCGAATACTACCCACATCAGTCCTCCAGCACCCTCATCCGCCACACCGAACACTTCCCATTCCTTTGCGTCGTCATTATCACTTATGATCGACGTTCATCCACTGAAGCCCATCGGCCTTTCCCTATTGCAAGATCTGGCCAATGGGATGGATTCCTCGGACGAAGAGGGCGATATTCGGCAGAGACTCGGTATTTGAGATGGAGCGTACACAGCAGCAGGGGGATAGGCAAAGGTGATGACGGTGAGGCGGCTGCGTACAAACCTGCGTTGGCTGGTAGGGTATCGCACGCAGGCTATGGAGGGTCAGGATGGGACAGCGGAAGGGTTAATGTACGCTCGCTCCGAGGACGACGGGCACAACGATACTACGCAGCGAACGACCCTCGAAGCTTCAATCCCATTCGCCTCAATCATCTCCCTTCAATGCCCTTCTTTCTCCGGCCACATCGCCCATATCGCCTTCGTTCAGTGGTCCCAATGAACGCGAACGTCGACCGTCGTTAGCTCCTGCAGCGTCGACGGGATCCAGGGAGGGTGGCATCTCGGTTTAAGTACGTCAACCCCACCGTCGAGACCGAGTATCGATCCAAATTCAAACGGGAGCAGACAGCGGGTGGATTCGGTGCATTCGAGAGGGGGGATCATTACGATCAAGGCGGATTTGGTCAGGTCAGGCAGTATTCGCCCCACCCTCCACCCTTTACTGCAGGTGTTAGAGGTGGATGGTAAGACGGAGGAGCTTGGTGATCCCCCACCCGAATCTCTTCCTCAAGGCTGCTGGTCTTCATCTGCGATCGAGAAGTTTTCCAGATTTTGATACGACGAGTTCGGAGGTTCCGGTGTCCAAGGTTCGGAAGGGTAAGAGGTGAGTATCTTTATATACGTGCCAATGTGTTAGCATTTCGGACAGCTGACTTGTTTTGGTTTAATGATGATGTGTAGTCGAGAAGAATCCGAAATTCCGACTGCACGCAATGTCCAGCGCTCGTTGACCACGACGAGTAGCACGGCTTCCAACTCGAATTCGAGCGCCAAAACATCGACATCGACTCCTGCGAGTTTGCTTCCGCGCAGTCCTTCGCCGTTATCAACGTCCGTTAGTGGGTCAGCTGCAATACGCGTGTGGCTTGTCGCATCCTTCATCCATTTTCTCCATCCCATCTGCTCCGCAATCGTCTTCACCACCCAACACGCTAATACATCTACTCCGCCGCCACTTCGTGTGATCCCAGGGCCGTTAATATTATCCTCCCAAAATGCCATGGATACCGCTGCACATCAAAGGGCCCAATTCAACCCATTACTTAATCCACGGACCATGCGCCATCATGGTCCTGTTTCGTCCATGTCCTCCTCATTTTTACCTTCGTTTATCAACTAGGAATGGCATATCCCGGATGTAGATTTGCCATAGTCCCCGACGTGCGTAAGTTAGATATTAGGGCCTGTTCTTAGCTGTTTCATTCACTAGCTTCGAGTTTTTCTGGCTCAGGTGGATGAGATCCTTCACGCAGAGGGGAGTGATGCTGGCCTTTTATTTGCCTTAACTTTTACTTTGGGTGATATAATGGCATGTTACCTCCTTTTCACTGGCGGGATCGAGACACAGTTTCATCGTTCGTGGAATACTTTGTATTGCCAGGATCCGACAGTGAGATTCATTGCATACAATTGACTCTTTTTTTTTTTTTCACGATTTGAGTGGGATCCCCAAACCGCCTGCTTTTCCGTGGCCAGATTACGAAGACACCTCATATCTCTCCAACTTCTTTACTGGACACCCTATCGAGGCGGTAAGTAATGTCATTGATCTCTGTTTATGATTTGGAAACTAATGTCCCGTTACCGGCTGTCTGTTAGCGCCCTCTTTTCGCCATCAATCCGATAGCAAATCCCAGATTACACGCCGCCATATCACCACACGTCACTCTCTCACGACAGTAAGTATTGTCAATAACTCTTTATATAATCGGCCAACTAACATCTCATCTGTTAGCGCTCAACTTTCGATCACAACGTCAACGCTTTCGATTCACCTCCACCCATAAGCAGCCCGAGAGCCCGTTTCGGAACTCCAGAGGCCACCACCTCACATCGAACCAACCGAAGACGCCCGTGTAAATTCCTGTATTAATTTCTGTATGATTTTTCGAAATCCCACCTACATTCTACTCAATGCCCGAGAACGATCCAGCTCAATCCGACAACACTCCAGAAGTAGTACCATTCAGTACAACACAAATTTGAGCCCTATTTTACGTTGGCCATTCGGTTAGTGTGGGTCAGCTTTCTAGGCCTTGTACGAGATGTGAAATGTACCTGTGACCCAGCCGATCCGACTTTCTGGCTTGGATGTGGTGTGAAGATAAGATCAAATCTTCAACGTGAAACAACGCCGTCTATGTTTATGGAAATAGTAGTCGGTTGCTTGCCAGTGCTCGTCACTCGAAATTTGAAAAGTGGCCTAGCGTTTTGCAGATAGCTGTAACTGTCAATGAAATATGGACTCACTTCCACATCAAATTATTGCACGTTGGTGCAATAAATGATGCCATCGGCACCGAGTATCCCTTTTTCAACGCCAAATCTTCCAAATAGATGGCACCACCCTTTCCTGCAGCCAGTACGCTCATCACTGCGCCCATCTCGCCCGCTTCGTTCGCCTTGTTCAGCGGCGGCAATAAGTGGAAGAGAAATGTCCACTTTGCACAATAATGCACCACAAGCTTCTTGTCAATACCTTCCTCTGTCTCGTCCCTTTCCGCCATCACCATAAATCCTGGAGACATCACCAGGTAGTTAATTTCTGTGTACTTGGTGAGGATGCTGCATGTGGCCTCTTGGATATTCTTCATCAACGTTACGTCGCATTGCACGAATTCTCTCACCGGGATTAATTTATCGCTTTCAACTGAGGTTGATGTCAAGGTGGGTATAAGCAGGGCGGAGAATATATAGAAGCGCGGTTCCTGCCAATGATAATGGTGTCGCTGTCGCCTAAAAATATTAATTACCAAGTAGGACCTCTCTTTTGTCATGAATATTATTGGAGCGTAGCATTGAGCGTTGGTCTTGAAAAGATAACCAGACAGAGAGTAACGACAATACACAAACAGACAAAGAAACAAGAGAGGGGGAGAGGGAGAAAACTGACGAGAGAAAACAGGAAATCTGAATGAAAGACAATGACAACGAGACTTAGGGGAAAAAAGAGAGAAAAGTAAAGGAATAATGAAAAATAACTTGAAAAATAAAGCCCACACACCACACAGCCGCACCCGACACCAGACCTAACTGTACGTCTTCCACGGAAGCCTCCTCATCCCACGATAATGCCGCTGATCGTAATCCTATCCCTATCCCGCTCGCGATCGCGATCACCATACCGTTCCCTCTCGTCTCTATCCCTATCTCTCCCTCTCCCTTTCAAATTCGCGGTCCCGATCTCGCTCCCGCTCACGCATCTCATCAACGGATCCAAGTCCTTCGTCGTATTCGGCCACCGCTCCAAATCTCTCGTCGCAGACGGTCCACGGGGGATATGCTGCGTCGTCGTCGTCGGTAACAAGTCCGACGGTGGTGCGAGCATACTCGACGTAGGAAGAGAGTTGGTAGGAAGCGCAGTAGGCGAAGTCGACATGTTGGCCGCAGCAGTGCTTGTCGTCGTACTCGAACTGCCACTCAAATTCCTTGGAGCCGGCCATCACTCCATCAACGCTCCTGGACCTTTCGGCGGGGACTTGTGGATTGGTTTGGGGCTACAGTGTTCGGATTAAGACTCGATAACGGCGGCGTCGACGGCCCCGTGGCGACATTCATCGATCGAGAAGCCGTAGGCGGTTTAAGTCGAGTGAGAGACAAGTCGAGTGAAGACGGAGCGAGCATGGAGACGGAGGGCGAAATTGCTTGTGAGGAAGGAACAACTGGCAATGCCCACCTCCTGCCTTGTCCAGGTTGAGTGCCACGTCCAGTCAACGGAGGGACGGCGTGATTGCAGGTCAAGGGAGTAACCGCGCCATGGCCATGGAATGTGCATAGAGGAGGTTGGGACGAGGTGGTAACACAACTGGGATTGGATGTTCGGTGCTGGATGTAGGGCACGAGGGGGGACAGACGGGTTTCGAATTTGAATTCGTAATGGTGAACGATGAATCTCTGATCTCACCATCTTCCTGCGGCAGACGATGAACACTGGAATTCTTTGACGATTTCGTAGGAGGAAGCGGCACACACCGAACGCTTCACCGCAGGCGCCGTATTTGCGTACCCGGAGCCAAGATGAGATGCTTCAACCCTGATAAGCCACTCAAAGGTCTCTCGATAACCGGAGCGGTGGACCGTCATACCCATTCAACTCTACTACTTCGCAATCGGGGCGACGATACTTGGGGTCGTAGTCGCAGTCGTGGTCGCAGACACAGTAGGAGAACGAACCATTTCCACATGACCTTTACAACTCTCCACCTCCATCGTACCCTGCTCATCCTCACCGCCTCCCAACGCCGAATTCACACTCATCGGCGACGCCTGCGCACTCCCACTCCCACCTCCATTCACTTCACCTTCTACGGCGCAGCTGCAGGACGGTCCACTTCTGCTTCGGGATGGTTTTCGGGTTCAGGTTCAAGTTCGATGGTGATGGATGGAACGGGTGTAGCCGCACATTCTGGGATTATGGGCTCAACGATAGGCGAAGGTGGTGGGGAAGGTGATGACGGTAGATGTGGTATTGGTGGAAGAGGAGATACGGGCGCCATTTGCGGTTCAATGGATGATAAAATGGGGGAAGGAGGAGCGGATTCTCGTATAGAAGGGAGAGGGCGAAGCGGGTTTAGTTTCGAAATCTCCTTGACCACTTCATCCTCACCGAACATTTGCACATCTTCATCCCGGGGAAACTTATCGTCGAACAAGGGCTGAAGCTGGAGGACATTCCGGTATCACGACTTCAACTGCTGCTGGTGTAGTGCTATCACAGCTTCGACTGCTGCTGCCGGTGGTGATGGCGGCGGCGGCGTGTTTGGAATCGAAGCAGGACTCAGCCGTCATCCAGACTCGATGATGAATCCGAAACAATCGAAGTAGATCACATCGGTGGGGGCACAATGAAAGACAGAAATGACGTCACCATCGAGACATCTTCCGAATCAGTCGTCGTTGCATCATCGCGGGTTCCGGGTAGGTGATACATTGGCTGGCCACGTTCTCCTCAAAGGACTTCATCCCTCCGCAGCAGGAGGAACGCAGAGGAAGGTAGGTAGTTCGCTAGGACCTGGGCTGTCACCCTCTCTGGCGTCCATGAAGAAGTCTCGCGGGGCGGGTGTTGTTGTGCTGCAGGAGAATTGGACACAAGCGAATTGATCGCGGGTCAACGAAGCAAAAGATCCACGAATCTCGAAAGAGGGGATATGCAAAGGCGTGTAATACTGTCGAAGACGTGGGCACAGAAGTCGGAGGTGGCATGAGATCTTGTTCATCTAGAACAATAATTCGTGTAAATCCCAGAGCAAAAATCGTAAATAAAAAAAAGCATACCCAACAGGTCCAAAATCTTCTCCAAGCGAATCCCAAGCTCCACCATCCCAGGATGCTCCTCCAACTCCAACGCAACTTCTCGATAGCCCGCCACCGCTTCCTTCATCGCCTCAATCTCACGATGCATCCACCCTTTCGCATCTTGGGCGGCATCCTGTCCTTGCCCAGCTTTGGCGGTGAGTCGTCTTTGTAGTTTTCTGATATTGTAGGGTCTGGAGGCCGCAGATCCGAAGATAGTTCCGTTCTTGAGGTTGGGAATGAATGTCTGGGAAGATCGAGGAGTATATAAGTGCCGTTAACAGGTGATTTCGAAGCGTTTGGTGTTCCTAAATGTAAGGGCAAGGAAAAAATGAGCGCCCGCCATGAACAAGAGAATGAAAAAACAACACAAACACTTCATTTCTCACGATCTCTCCTTCCTCACCTCATCATCGACCAACTTATCCACATCACTCTCTACCCTCCTTGCCCTTCATACTGCGCTTCTGCGGACTCGGTCTTTGAACGGTCACATGCACAACCGGCACCTCCGTCTCCCACCCAAACCATCAGAACTCCTTGGTCCGAAACCCCCACCAACGGGCCAAGATTGAGATCTCTCCCTTTACATAATACTCGGAAAAGGCGGAGGCGATATTAACACCCACAGGCATACACCTCATTCGGCTTCAGATGTACAAAGTACCCACGCTGCTGGTACAGCTGTTGGCGGCGATGGTTTCGACGATGAGATGCGATGCTGGGGCAAAGGCGCTAGGAATATAAATGAGTGAAACATAGAGCGGAAAACAAAAGTTGGGACGTACGAGGGTATCTCTCACATGATTACCATTTTGTTTAAGTCCTCGACGGCCAACATACCTGTTAAAATCGAACCATCAGCGCCGGAAAAATTCTGCCATGCAAGAACACAGACGTACCGCATCATCAAGAGGGTCTGCAAGACCTTATCCAAATAAAAGGACCTCGTGTGGTATGGACGCAATATGGACGTTGAAACAGTTGAATTCGGCGTGATTATTTGGTAGATGGAAGTGAACTATACATGCACAAACACAACCAATTTCCCAAGACGCCCAGCTTTGGATTTGTGCTTTTCTTCATCTCTCAACAACCCACCCAGCGAAGCTCGACATCTAAAACAACGAGTACCTATCAAAAAAATGGCCCACATCATCGAAAGCAACGACGACGACGCAACGAAACATTCCTCAAGTTCGATATGGACATGTCGATCCCAGAGGAGGACGAGCAGTTAGATGATGATGGAGAGTCGAGAATGTCCTTTAGGTTCTAGAAAAAAAAAGCTGTCACCCACATGCAAGCCAGTTCTACAGTGAATGGCAATGGGAATGCTCGTTCACGACTGGCGAAGAAACCAAAACCTAACCTGGAGATTCCGCGAAAGGTCCAACATCCTTCAATAGGTTCGTCGTCATTATTCCATAATCATATCTATGGCTTATCTTGTTTGCCTCGCCAAGGATATGCCTATCCGTATCGGAAGGGGACGTCAGGAAAATCGTTCCCGCCGATCTCCTATGCTTCAGCTTCAAAGACTTCGCTAGGACGTCTACATGTCTACTTGAGATCTTCACCTCAATGCAGGATTCCGTCCACTGCGTCGTACCATGGTATACTTATACTAGGAGTCAACTTTGTGCTATCCTGATACCCCCAACATGTCGCCGCCGTCGCCTTTCTGATGTATGTTCATTCTGGTCAACTGTTCGGTTCCAGGTTCTAACCCCACCACAAGTCTTACCTGGGCAGAGACCGCAACATCGCTTTTGATTGTCTTTATGGCTCTCACCCCCGTAAACTAGCCGCCTTCCCTTCCTACGTCTCCCTTTGGCACCGCGCAAGTCTCTCGCTTGTTTCACAGCCGCCACTATCACTGGTGCCGCCGTCGCTATCGGATGCCGGGGTGTCATTGCGCCCATCCGCAATGGAGAGCTCGATATCTGCTGGGCGTGAAAAAGTGGTGTCACACAGGCTAAGGGTGGTGAGCTGACGAATATGAGTGCGGGTTTGTTGGCCATCTTGGTCGTGGCCGGTCGGGTCTCTTGAGCCGTGTCGCAGAGGTATGTTTCTCTCTCGATTGATGTTGACGTTCGTGATGCTCATTATTTGTAGCCGTCCTAGATGTCGATTCGTTGGATGACCACTTGACCTTGCCTATCGATGTTTTCTGAGCTTCCTCAAGCTTCTTGCGATGGCGTCTCCCTGGCTGACGTTCTCATAAATGCTTTCACTTTCAATCATTTTCTACCTCGTTCGGACCCGCTTCATCTATTTTTCTGTCTATCCCATCCATGGAAATATGTTATGTTTTCGAGGGTGTCCCACCCTCACAGGGCATACCCTTGCATCACATCGCTTCGCTTCTCTAAAACTAGACCCCTAACGAACTCCGTACCCGAACGTTCCGCGCTAATCACCTTCTCCGCCGTTTGCGCGGATGAACTCCTTTACGACACGACGCCGGACAAAAGCCCCATTGACACTTATCGTCATCACCACCACCACCACCGCCACCTCGCGAATTTAGACTTCCATCCATCCATATGATTTCCTCCTTCCCTACTTACCTTCCACCTCGCCAGTTAGTAGCCCCCGCGTCGAACGCATTTGATCATGATCTTCTTACGCCCCCCGCGCCCGAAATCCGATCCTGGATCCTTGTGTTTGTCCTGGCTACATTTTACGACTTTCTTGAACTTTGATCATCAATTCAATGGAACGAGTTCAATCAATCTCCGTACCAAACAAGAGTTGGTGATGTCATGCTTGTGTTTATACTCTTGCACATATGCTCATCCCGCACGGATTCCCCTCACGTTGCATTTTGGGGTTCGTTATGATTTCACCTAGGTGTGTGCGGTGTCAATTTCTATGCCTAGTTTTCGCGAGGGAATGGCGGTGTCGAGAAGCACCCTTCTGGATTCGCCAGCATTTTTTTCTCTCATTTCTATTCTTGTTCCGTCACCACCATACCCGAAAACGCCTTCCTCATCTCCATTAACACAAGACTCGAGCTTCTTCCTCCCTGTAAACGTCGCTTTCTTTTTAGTGCATAACCTACTCCTTCGTACTTATCCTTCCTCTCTCGCGTTGACCTCTACTTCACGGATTGAATTCACACTTTTCTGATTTCCTTAAAAAAATCTGACGGTGGTGATACTATGAGGCGTAGATACATTTAGGGGAACTATATGTGAGATAAGAACCAATTACCAAACGGAATAGGCTACAACGAGGCGTATGTACGAGTTCAGCACCTGGACACACAACCCAACTATCCGGATTTTTCGGTAGCTACTTGTTGGGATATTGAGTTCTGTAATATAGGCGTACCGGCTGGACCCTTGATGAATTAGATGTGACATTTTTTTCGATGGACTTCCAAGAGAGACAAGTACAGAGGGGCCTGTTATAGGTGAGGAGGTGAACGCCATTCTTCCAAGAACCGCAGGGTATCACAGGTATTTGAAAGAATCCGATGATCATGAGTTGTCTGTTTGAACTTCGTTGACATAACTTAGACCTTAGAATTCAAGACGCAGACATTAAGGGCCAAAGACACGAATATTTAATTCTGGAACTGATATCGTTTTACAGGACTTCATCCGCCTCACATCCCAAGTTTTTACCCATGTAAAAATCGCACGCTACGCAAAGTGATCCATGGACAAAGCACCCAAGACTCGTTCAATTTCTATAGCACGGACAAAACCAAGTTTAGTCAGAAATGTGTGAAACAAGAGGGACATAGAAATGTAAGAACCTTCATGGCTTGATATGCCAATCGATGACAACGACTCCGTCCACAACCTTCTTCCCAATGGACAGTTCACCATCGGCATTGACAACCGTATTCCCAGCTCCTGGAATGTTCCAGGTGCGGTTTAGGTTGTTGTCTGTTGCGCCAGAGATAATGATAAAATTCAGGGTACGTTGACTGTTGAGTTGCAGAACGGTTCCAGCTTCGATGTCTGCGAAGAAAGTCTGGGCACCTCCGGTGTAGAATTTAATTTCACTGTTCAGAATGAGGTTTGTTATTTTGGAGCCGATGCTGAGAGTAATGGACGCCATGGTAAGGGTATGAGAGATTGGGTTAAGGTAATACCAAGGTGGAGATGGAGAGACGAACCTTTTGCTGCAGATTTAAATACAGTTAACTGCGACACCCTTGTCAATGGCAGAACATTTACATCGTTTATGCAAGGCGTCAATTCCCTACTGACTGCAAATTTACTTCGATTATCTTCATAATGACTGTGCCTTGAAGTGCTATCATTTGTGATGTCCTTTCGTAACATTTCGAAGAGAATGCAAACGTAGAATGGTGCTGTCATCAAATTATCTTGCGAATTGCGATGAACAAACACGGTTCAATTTCTTTTTTGCTGGCCCCATTCCATTTACATGCCTGCCCTATTACCCTACACCCGTCCTCCATTAGGGATATGTCTTTTGCGGATATTGGCGTCAAATGACATGCCCCTGCCCCCTCTGCCAGTCCTATAATTTTAATGGAAGTGGGAAATGTAGGCCCGTTTTGACTCTTGCAACAGCGAATGGTCAATGATCATTGCCATTACTTGTGTCGGTGAAACTGTCACAAGTACAAGACACAATTATACTACGACAATCTGGCTAAAAATTTCTGTTGAACGGGTTGAACCTAATATTTTTCAAATAAAGACTCCGATCCGCAAGGCAGGAGCTGCATACCTCCAGTAACTTTGACGGCCAAGCACTGGAAATAATGCAATCTGCCTGTAAATGGTGAGAAGCACCTTACAGCGGGAATTTTCGTTTTACACGAAGCATGCTGCTGTCTTCCGTCTCCGAGTCGTTGAATCATCCGTATCATAAAAAACAGGCCTAATGTCAATCACCTAGATGGCTGAATTGGTGAACGAAGTATAACTAGTATGGTATATACTGTATACACCAAGTTTGAGAGTCGATCGAATTCAAAGCCATTAATCGTGGCCGGTGTTGTAGGTAGAGGTTGAGCACTTGCCAGTTGGCACCACACATTCACCTCGTTCAGGGGCCGGCCCACATCCCAAAAGGGGGGTACGCAGTGTCGCTGAGATCGGACCAAGAGCTTCAACCTCGCTTCAACCAAGCGCTCTAGTACTTGTTTCCTCGAATCACCTGAACACAGGCACACCATCGCCTTTCATCCACAAGTTAAAACCTCATCTTACCAACATTATCATGATATCCACACATATTTTTGGCGCAAATGCAATACATTCTGGCAGGCACCTCGGTTTACCGGGTTCTGGTGGTTGGGAACAGGATTTAAAAATCCCGAGTAAGCTGTCAGAGAGCATTGCCGCAAGATATCACCCAAGGCATAGGCAATTCACCTTTATTCATTTATCACAGAAAATCTGTATCTCTAAATGAGAATGCCGTCGTAATTACATGCGAGGTGCGATCTATCAGTAGCCGCACGTGTGTTATCCCTTAGTTGCCCCAATTTTACTCTATATGGGCAAGCAAAGGATCAACTATTTCATCCGACGTGAAGCGAGGGGGATGCTAATGTATTCATCCACACATTATATAGTAGAGTGCCGTGTTGAATGAAAGAAACAGAGTAAGCAATTAAACAATTAAGTATACACATGTTCGAAGCAAGAAACGGGAGACGACCAGGAAAAACGGAAATGATGGAAATTACATGACAAAGAAGGGCATGATAATCGTACAGATGATTTACATTACACCAAGTTTTAAGTCCACGAGGAAACACCGCCCTTCATCATTTAGATGATCGCGAACCTAAACGCCAGATCAAATAATCAGTACCCATCCATACCTGCACAATACGAACTAAGAAAAATGTACGCATCAGACGTCCACCCATCCCTGCCCTCAGACAACTTCTCCTTCTCCGCCGTACAATTCGCCCACCCAGCGGGGTTGCCCTGGTTCACAAGCAGCGAGTTCCTCTTATCAGAGACCACCTTGAAGTGCGAATGCGACTTGGTAAAGCTGAGCGACGCTGTGTTGGTGGTGGTCTTCTTTTTAGCGGTGTCCTTGGCGGAATCGACTTCTTTCTTGGCGGCGAAGACTCACGAATCAGCGTGTGGGAAATTTAAAATTGAAAAGGAGACCTACGCCTTTCAACACCCCCTGCTCGCCTTCGGCCTGAATGCGCTCCCGCACACCCACAAGCTACCTGTCGACGTACTCCAAGCCAGTGACAAGCGCGTCCCGAACGGCCTTTTGTATCTGTTTCTTGATGAGACCAGTGGCGAGCGGCCACAAGGTCTTGTACAAGAAATGGTGGTTCGAGTCGCGGATGGCGAACTTGAGGGTGTCAACTTTGACTTGCACGTCGGCAACTTTGAATACGGAGGAGGGGTCTTTGCGCGTCAAGACGAGCTCGATAGTGGCCTGAGACATCACGCATTAGTATCTGAACTAAACCGAAAACGAAAGAGAGAGAGAAGCAACGTACAGTCAAGCCCTCGCCACCAAGCACAACCTCCGCAATCCCCGAATCCCGCATCTTAATCACGCCCGTCTTCTTCCCATAATAAAACGCCACATCCCGCATGTCCGCCTGCATCTGCTCGAGCGTCAGGCGAATCTTGTATGGCATTGTACGGGAGAACTTGACGAAGTTGTGGGCCTTGAGCTGGACGATGTCGGGGAACAGGTTGCGGCCTTGAAGTGTGAGGTTCTTGACGACGAGGTTGAGTGAGTCGTCGGTGTATTTGATGCGTGGGATGGGGATGTAGCCAACCTGCAAAGGGAAAGTTAGATGAGTTTTGAAGATGAGGATCGGGGTTTAAGATGCTTACTTGGTCAATCAGAGTAGGGAGGATGACTTTACGTATGTCGTTCCACAAGTCAGGCTTGAACTTGAGGCTGCCCTGGCTATCGAACAGCAAGTCCCTCGTAAGCCTTGCCCAGTCTTCGCCGATTTGCTTATTGAGCTAAAAACAACGGGAAACGATCAGCCAGATCCTCAAGGACAGAAAGGATGAGAACTGACAGGATCGTCACCCATGGCCTTGAACCAGTTACCGACGCTGTTAAAAAGATTGTCGAAATGGTCCCTATATTTCGTGTCATAGAACTCTTTCCCCAGATCGCGCAGCTGGTTCGCGCAGTTGGGCTCGAGGACATATCCGGGCTTGAGAACCTGAAATAAATGGTTAATTAGTACAAGTTGAAATAAAGCAACGACGAAGGATCGGACCTTGCGGATATAAAAATCAACAGCCTCAAACCACTGCTTCAGTATGTCGTCGCGGTTCACATCGTCGATGAGGGCGTCTACGGCGTCGGTGATGATGTCCATCAACTGCCCATTCGCAAAGCGCTCCGGGAGCGTGCGGAGCTTGGTGGTGCATTGGCTGAGGTCGGAGGTCTATGATTCGAGGCAAATGGTAAGGTTAAGCTCGAAGGAGCTAAAAAAAAGTACGAACTTCGTGTGTGCCCTTTGCATGGTCCTTTCCGAGACTGGCCAAAGACTGGCAGCTTTCCGGCCGTGCTTGGCATACTCTTTGATATAGCCGAGCAACCAGTGGATCGAGTTCTGGCAGTCGTCGTACTTCTGGCACTCTGATTACCTAGTAAGGTCCTGAGCTTTTTTGATGTCGTTATTGGTTGGTTGGACAGAATGGTCGTTAAGAAGTTGGGTGAATTGCTCGAAGATAAGGTGGTATATCTGGACTGGCGGGGCAATTGTGAAGAATTTCGGTTTGAGTGGCAATCGTCCATCATGAATGGCAAGAGCCTGGCCGTCAGCGTAATCCTTCGACTTGGCACTGGCGGACAGCGACTTGCCCGAGAACGTCGAAAACATCTTCGATGTCGTTGGCGCCTTCTATCCACCCCTTCTGAATAACAGTGTCGATCAAGGTAAGTTTTTTAGGCTACACCGAGTAAGTACGTCTGGAACCAGGAGTGATGAATGCCGCACACCTTCCAAAACTTAACGGTATTTTGGAGAACGGAAAGTGAAAGGGAATTCAAAATTTCACTAGCGAATAGCTTCTGGCATTTTTTTGACATGCCATTAAAGAGTGAGCGAGGGACCTCGATGGGGGAGGGTATGCATTTGTCGGGATCAGATTTGTCGAAGAGGATCCAATTTGGAGTGACGAAATCCTCCTCAGTTTCTGTGGGTTGTTGACGAGCCGCTGCCTTGGATCTTGTGAGTGCCATGGAAGATGCGTTGTCAGTCAAGCCGTGATAGTCATTGCGTTCAAGTTGATGTTACATTTATTTGGTTCAGCCCCTGTCACATCGGCCCGCGCAATTCCGAGTCACCCTTGCTTACATGCTTGCATCCGTTTGCCAGATAATTCCACTTGCAATGCTTCTCATTACAAATATTTAGCCTGAGACAACTTTCACGAGGGGTAACACAGCGAACAGATCAACCACGCGGTGGGCCTGTTTGCATCGATCTATCCCCTAGTCGAAGACAAGTATTGAGATCCCTTCCGAGCCCGGGCTGGACAAATGAGCTGGGGCAGTGTGACTTCATAGGTTCGTATCTTGAATTTCCATGGAATTTAATTCTTCTTTATTCTCTTCTGATGTCAAAAACCCACTGGGCATCAGTATTATCTATAAGGAATCTATGTATTGCCCCTCGTTTCTGCCGGTTTTGTTGACGATAATTAAAGTGTTTCGATTGGCCTCTGGCCTGGTCTCTACCTTTCTCCGCACTCTGGCTATTAGCCCATATATATTCAAAGTTTGGTTATGGATACTTTTGTTATCGGTTACGTTCGAAGGGCACAAGCTTATCTCGCTGGCATTTCTTCACGATCTCCCAGATATTATGCTAAAGATCTATGGCATATGTTTTTGGCTCTCTATTAAAGTTAAATGCTATGGCTGAATTGCCAACACGCACTCTTAGGGAGGGCGATTGCGAAGGATCGCCCATACCACCATGTCGTGATTTTTCCAGGTCAGCGTTGTCGATACACACCTCTCCACGGCTCCAGCAGTCCACCAAAGGAATGTCGTCCCCAACTTCGTAAGTGCATGGGTTTATTTGCCCTTGATCATTATTAATATACTTTTTCTTAGGCTTCACAAAGAACAGTCTTGCTTATGAAGTGCATGTAACCAACTCCCAAAGAAATCGACCGATGCGAAGACCTTGTCAAGAGGTTCGCTACACTTCGTTCCTCATCTGGTCTAGGTGTGATTTTGGTTTGATTGATCTTGACGAACAGATTTCATCGAACTTTTGTCCTGTCCCGCTCGCCCCTCTTTCTGTTTGTCCAAATTCTGGCGGCAAGTGAAAGGGATATTTCTTGCGCCCCCATTTCTGATAGGTTACCCCCATCGTAGGCCACCATTACACTTGGTGCATTTCTTATGTCGGATCCTACCGAAAAGCCCCAGGTTCGAATCTCGAGACGCCCACAATCTCCAAGCACTTGGTACTCTTGCGAGTCATGTTTTTGATACGTGAAATTTTCAGCGAAAAATTAGTGGAGCAGAAAGTATATGAGATAGTCAATAGCCTCACCCTTCTCGTTCAATGCCGCTGTTATCGTTTGATTCTGCCCGCGTTCGGTGCCGCCCTCTCATTCGTTTGATACCACCCTTGGGGTTTCTCGTTCACTGTTACCAGCGCTTGGCATGAGCAGGTGAATGTGTCTAAGGTAGGCTTGTCGGTGGTGACATTGTCTGACAGACGTGCCTTGTATTCTTTCCGGGCTATCCCAGGGCAACTACTGACGCAGGCCCGGTTGAATCTTGATCCTAGATACAGCGGCATAAGGATTGAGCGGTCATGCTGCCGGGGAGCTCAACCGCCACATTCTGTGCCCCCTATTCCTAAAGCTCGGTAAGTCCTTCCACTTCCTCTTCATGTTGGATAGAATCTGATAGAGTAAATAATAAAGAAACTCATGCTCGTATTTAGATGCCAGTTAATGAATCCTGATCCTACGAATAACAGCATAAGGATTGAGCGATTCAAAATCTATAGCGCTGCAATTGTGTTCAGCTCCCACATTCAATGCAAAAGGCGCCTATTTGTATTATTCTATCACTGGAAGGGGCAATGAAAGAATAACATAGGTCGGACTACTAGTATTTGACTAGTATTACTAGTAGTCCTACCTACGTTATTCTTGATTACCTCATTTATCAACTCTTTGACGCTATCGACATTCCGAGTTTATTTGACAGCCTATCGACCATCTCACTCACGAAAAACCACACGTTTATAGCACCTATTCATATACATTCCTATTTTATTCGCTCGATCAAGGCTGTGGCGGCCGAAATCATCAAACTCTTCATTTATTATCTGACTGATTATTAAGTCGCAAATATTTTGCCGAAGACATAGGCAGCAATGAAAGACACGCGACTCGTGAGTTGGTAGTGGGATCTTCCGCTGAGAATGACCTAGAAATGGATGAGCATTCGATCTGTGGATATAAAGTGAGGAGGACGTACCTCCAAGTCAACGGCATTTTGAGGACCACTTCCGCGGAGGTTCGAAAGGGGTGCTGTGGTCTTCAACGGAGCGAGCGAGACCTAATAATATTAATGTAAAATTGGAAGGTAGTTTTTGAAGTCGCCATCGAGATAAAAAGGTTCCATAGAACATACATCTTCCATGGCGCCGGAGGTGATCTGGAGGGTGGAGCCTGTTTATCTCGATGGCGCCCTCAAAACTTGCCTTCCAAGTTTGATACAAGTTGTTACTTCTCTCTCTTTTTCTGTTCCACTAGATTGATATGATACCGTACAGAAACCCGCAGGTGTATTTCAAATATATTTATACCTATTTCCCGAATATTCATTTATTGACTGATATCCTTTCATCTCGAAACGCTCGGAGACTAAGTTGCACCTTAGCCCAGAGCAACGATGCAACAATCCGGGGAACCGCGCAACCTTCCCTACTGATATCGATAGAGCGTCTGAAGAGATGAACTGCTTGAGTTCATCTAGAAAAGGGTGATAAAACGGAGAGGGAGCTCAACGTGAGGGCGCGCGCGGTTCTTGGGCAACTATGCTCGTACTCCTCGGCGCTGTTAAGGAATTAAATAAACCTTGCTGGGGTTTTTCTAATAGGATTTGTTCCCTACGTGTTCGCTGCATGCGATGTCACGCGGCCGTAGATGCGAGGACGAGAATGGTGGGTAAGCCCCTTCTCCACTTTGGTTGGAATCACTGAGCTCGAACAGGACGCGATTGAAGAGTGAAGACGATGTGGTACATTGGAATATGTACAGGGAATGATGAATGATGAAAAAAGAAGAGTCCATATATGTATTGATACAGTATCGTTTGAGTCTGAGAAATGGAGAGTAACGAATCATTCACGTTGGAGAGAAAAGGAACTAGGATGTGGTGGCGTATCGCAAGGGTAGGCATACGGGTGTAAGAGAGAGGGCGGTTGCACGGTGTAACTGTGCTACCATTTCCGCCAGCAGAGTTGCCATCTGAAAAAGCTGGGAGATATTCAGAATTTCTTCAAGACACGAAATGAACAAGAACGCACAGTTCGGTTCAAAGACGTGAGCCGTCTGAATACGACGGATATACCTCCTGCAACCCACAGCAATTTACGCCGACTGAAAGCAAGTCAAAAAAAGAAGGCTATGAAAAGCAACAGAACCGCCCGTATGAATGGCGATGGCGTTTGCACCCGAAAGCGAGGTCCTGGGTCGGAGTCAATATGGTTCACGGCCCGGTCCCATCACGTGCACCTATCAACGTGAAAACTTGAACACCGTCATGTGGACAATTTCCTCAATCTTCTCGACCTTCTCCCAATATTTCTTCCTGCGTTTAGCCTCCCTTTTTCCTTCTAAATATAACAACCTCATGTCTGCAGAGAAAGAACCAAAATTTGACTGGGCAAATTGGAGGGAGCGTGATACAACAAACGAGTGGGATAAATGCTCCCCTTTCCTGGAGAGCCATGGTGTATTTCTGCTTGGAACTGAGGCATACTTCAAGACGCCTCTTCCTCCATCTAGCCCCGCCCTATCTCCTTTTCTGCCTACTCCTGACGAGGACTTCGTTTACCGCCTTATGCCATACACAGTGAGGCGCAAGTTTTTTTACTCCTATGTACGTGCTTCTTTCTAATTTCTGATGCGCTATCAGCATCCACTCTGCCGAATGGGGGTTGATTCCCTGGGTCGTGAGGTATATATCAAGGTCGTGCAGAGAAAATCGCATGAGTGGCAGATTATGGAGTTTTTAGGTTCCCCGATGATGCGTCCTGATTGCACCAACCACACGATACCAATTGTCTCTATTCTCTGCCATCACGATGGGGAAACAGTGTTCATTGTCCAAGCCAAATGGGGTACAGACTGGTATTCTTCAAGCATTGAAACAATGAAGGAGCTTTATGCGGTTACTCATCAACTGTTGGAGGGTTTGGCCTTCATGCATCGTCATGGGGTGGGGCATGGTGTAATATGACTTTCACTCTACCTTGATATGATGAGATATTGATTTTGAGTTACAGGATCTTCATTTCGGGAACATTCTCTGGAATCACAATGATGTGCGATTAGCGGAACACGCCCCCGATTATAAGAAATTTCAACGCGATTTCGATTTTCGTCTGGGATTTATTGACTTCGGAGCTGCTGTCCGATTTCCCAATGGCTGTACAAACCACTCTATTCCATGCCATCCTAACGTTGGACCATCTGCCCCATACCGTTCCCCCGAGCAAGATCAGGAAGAAGGAAAAACTTTTGATCTGTTTGCGGCAGATGTGTATGCCCTCGGTCAGATCTTCATTAACAACGTTAGTTGTAGTCTCTCTTCATGGATCACCTACTGAGTACTGACCTCCCTTTGCAGTGCAAGCCCTCTATCAATGGTGAAAACATTTCACTTCCATTGGAGTACAGCGCATTGCTGGAGGAGATGACAGCCTTGGAACCGAGCAGCCGACCATCTGCTCAAGTAGCCTTAACACGACTCCAGGCAATAATGGAAACTCACATGTAAGACTACGAAGTAGGTACTTGCGAGCAATGTCTTCGTAGTTTCCTTATTAGTGTCGGATGGTCAAATGTCATTTGGTGCCCTGCCATTGTCGAATCAGTCATCAGTCCTCGCTTAATTAGTCTGTCGCTTGACAGTTGAATAAAAAACTAATTACAGTAGGCTCCATGGGATGGTGTGGCTCAATGAGCCTCACGAATAAAGAGAATTAATGTTTATTATTATTGTTACTTGATGACACGGATGAGGGGTTTGATGGGGAGAAGACGGATAGTTAGTGTAGAATAATATAATATAAAGGGGAAATGGGTTTGTGCAGCCGTCGCGGATAAGGAGGGCTGATGCAATATGATCTTCCGCGCATAGATAGAGGATAGATGAAACGGCGAGGCCCGATGAGCCTCGCAGATAATGAGGGTAGATGTAACACGGTAGCACATAAACAAATGGTAGATGAAACAGCGAGGCTTGAAGAGCCTCAAGGACACGGAGGGTAGATGTAAGACAGTAGCACATGGACAAAGGGTAGATGAGACGATGAGAACTCGAAGAACCTCATATTTTAATGGCAACCTCCTACCGTGAATAAAAGTGAGGCTTGTCGAGCCAGACTGTTTCAATTATGAGCTGAGTGATCTAAAAATATCAATATCTTCATCCCTAACACTGTCCCTAGCCCTACGCCTTATCAGCCGAGCAAGAATTTATATCACATCATATGGTACATGTACTCAATTGTGAGCCTCGTCGAGGCTCATCTCTCCATTCCTCCCCTTCTCGAGTCGGTAGCTGCACAATGCCCCGATGTCGTTCCAGATCCCTCAAATTTTGATGACGCCTACTTTGAAATTAGATACATTACCGTCTTTTCAAAGTAAGCCGCCCTGAGTTGAACATTTACGAAGTTAATGTTGTCTTCAATAGCTCGACAGTCTCAGCCTCGACTACTGGAAAATTTACTACTCCTACTACTCCGAGTCCTAGCTCGACCATACCTTCCTTACCACCCAGTCCCTCAGCCAATCCCAAGTCTACGGGCCAGGGTCAGTCGCTGAAAACCATCAACTCCTTAGTTGCAATGATAGGGCTAATATTCCCCATTCTCACCTTCGTATTTTGGTAGTCACCGTTGGACAGTGGAAATCCCTGCTAACTTTATTAATTATCAAAGAAAGCCCTTGATCGACGATTAATATTGTTAGGCTAATAGATGCCTATTGGACCAGCTCCTCGCCATTGTTGCGTCGCTAACCAGTCCTCGTGCATTGTCTTTCCTCCCACATTCGCCGCCGGTTAACTCAAACCTGCAGTAATTTAATAAGTATCAATGAGAGGAGACTGAGTCCTTTATCAACGACGGCGTACCTTGCGCAGTACGTGTATTATCTCCTCCATTTCGCATCTTGCTATTGTATTTTTTGCAACCGCCAAGTCCTGTCGACTTGGAGGGGTGTGGCATTCGGTGGTGAAGAGCAACGCTTTCCCATCAATCCTTGAGCTAGGACCTGCGCCACTGTGATTTAGCAAGGGGGCCAACTCGAAACGACGAACGCGAGATCGAATGGACATACATACCCAGCTCATCGCATTATTCGTTGACCTCAACTCTTGTAGACCCCACCGGTGCTGTCGTTTACGCGTTGAAGAGGACGCGTAGTGAATTTGGAACAGCTCCTCGTTGTCGTCGTGTCAGCGACCAGCCTTCCTCGTTCGTTCTTTTGTCCTGTGCTTGCGCGATAAAGAGAATGCCCAGGTACGTCAGTTGATACGATATGCCATGTCGGAAAAAGCCGAAACCCGTTACAACGGGTTGTAACGCGATGTAACACCAACCAAAGTGGTTACGAAAATTGCCGGTCGTCACGCGTTCGAGCCAAAGCGTTGTTCGCTTCAACGGGGTTGTT
>Ga0307513_10003128_pt1 | contig 22586 bp, 34 predicted proteins | sample 15_EM_MG_FD_202174 | JGI IMG/M metagenome (GOLD analysis project Ga0307513, IMG submission 202174) | Populus trichocarpa ectomycorrhiza microbial communities from riparian zone in the Pacific Northwest, United States - 15_EM | ecosystem: Host-associated > Plants > Roots > Unclassified | place... | reverse complement strand
ACCTCACAAAACAGCACCCCAAAAAAACACTCTCAAAAAAAAAAAAAAAAAAAAAAAAAAAAAAAAAAAAAAAAAAAGAGTCAGAACGAAGCAACTAGGAACGAGCTTTGAATTCCTTCAAAATTTCTGTCCGACGCCTCAGCAGCCAGCGTTTGGCAAAAGATGTTCTCACTGTGTAGCGCGGCTTTTTTCAGGCGTCGCGTCGATCTTTTGCTTCTGACGAAAACCGGGTTTCGACGCCTGGCGATGTAGGAAGGAAGAAAGGCGCTTGTTCAGGAGCTTTTGGTGGCTCTTTTGGTTTATTCTGTCGCTAGAGTGATTGTCAGTGGAATTGGCAAAGAAAAGGTAGTCATTAGCGCACCTGAATAACCTCAACGTTGTGTAGAGTTTGCCATCGAGAACAGGGCAGGAGAGTCAGAGTAATTAAATCGCCATCTAGTTGTGCTGGCATTGAGAACGCGTCCGCACGTGCGTCAGACGCTTGCAGCGCTGTAAGCTTCGAGAGCTCAAGTTTACTCTATTAGTCAAGGATAGGATCTGCTTTGGCGCGAAAGTAAATACCTTTGTCTTCGTCCGCTCCCTGTGTCGACGGTAGGGCCGCGTCAAAAACTTCATCGTTATTGACACTCTGGAAAGACGCATCTGCATATTGAGCGCGGTTGGCCCTTCAAAATAGTTGTTTAGTTAATTAAAGGACTTCGCGTAGTTAGAAAAAACAAACCATAAGAATGTGCCCGCACTGCCGACGGGCGCCGTTGCCAAGAAATCGTTTGTTGGAGAAAGGAGACGCTGGCGGCGACACTCGACGTCCAGAATGCGTCAAAGGTATATCGAACGTCCGAATCGCTGAATCCAGACGTGAGGGAGTGGGGGGCGATAAGATTCAGCGAGGGAAAGGATATGGACTTCAGCCAGGTGGCGTCATGTATGGCGCGGGAGAAGTAAAGAGAAGAGGGAGAGGGTTGGTAGATGTGGGATATCAGGAAAGGAAGCGCCTGAGACCGTCGCAGGAGTATGGGCCAGTCTCGGGCGCAGCTGGTTGGGGAGGAGGAAAAGGAGGGAGAGAATGTGTATGTAGTTGGCGGAATAGGATCAGGGAAAAGGCGGCCAATGCTATCGAGGGTTTTGAACCCGGCTTTTTCAAGATTAGTGACGGTGCGAGAGGGGAGTTGGACTCGGTCTGGGAAGAGCGCTCTGCTTATTCTTGCGAGATGACGGATACCGATAAAACCATCACGAATATGGTGGCTTGAGGGAGGCGGAAAAAGGGTGAAGGGGTCAGATACAAAGCGAGAGGCAACGTGGGGGGTGCGGAGAATGGCGCAGTAGACCGCGCCGTCTGGTTCCATTCGACTGTCGCGAACAACGGGGTCTCCAGAACCGTCGGTGGAGGTGTGCTCGAGGTAGCGATTGACGATGATTTGGCAAGAGGGTGACCAGCGATACCGTTAATGGCTACTTCCAATCCGGTCTTGGGTTGGATATAGGAGAGCGGCGATGGTGATAAAAGCGTCGGTCAACTTCGAGCAGCTGGTTCATGAGTTGGCTGAAGGCATCGCACGCTAGGAACAGGTAGAAAATCCGACAGCCATCCTTGGGTACCCAGGATGATTGGACAAGGAGGCTTCGGGCTGTGAGGACCCTATCCAACTTTGACTTGAGGGTCACCAGATTGACGCCCTCCTTGGCCAGGAGGTAAACCTGTCTCGTTTTGTCCATACGACTAGCGGACGTTTTCCACCGAGCGCATAGGCCGTCAATGCCATCAAAGACAACGCGCACTTTGTCCAGTAGATCCGGACGAGGCACTTCCTTGTAAGGGTCGACTAAGGAAATCCAAACATAGTCGAGGGGGTGGCAGGCGAGGGTGGCAGGCGAGACAACGTCGAGTTTGGGGAAGTTGTTGTACCTTCCGCCCAATTCTTGGAGGACACGTTGTAGGTGATTTTGGGCGGCGTTAAGGGAGTCACGAGGTATTCCAGATATGATTAGTTCGATGCCTATGAGAGGATGGGAGACGTCGAAGTCGAGAGGGGGCGTTTCAGGTCGGGTGGGTTGAGAGACGGGAAAGGGTTGGAATTCTCCGGGATTGAAATCCGCGGTGGCTCATGAGTTCAGTGATGAGTAGAGGTTGACGAGGTAAGGTAGATATGATGATGTGGATGTGGTGGTGGCAGCTGCGGCGGTGCGACGGTCGTTGGGAAGGCCCACAACTCTTGCTGCCGCGCCAGCGATCGCACGATCCCAATCCAAGAAACGCGAAAGTCCCTTCTTTTTCTCTAGTTTCCTCCAACCCATACGTGGCGGTATGCCCGCCCGAAATACATCAACGTTGATATAGGTGGCCTACATCCCTCGCGGGAGGGGAAGGCCAGCTGGTCGCGAATTTGCGTGCGGAGGAACTTAAAAAAGAAAGAATGAGATTAGCACAAGAATAGTAGGAGGGTTGAGAACGTGATTACTTACCTTTAAGTCACGTTTGAAGAGGATTTCGATCCCGACGTGGCTACGCAACTCTTCGGGAACCCTACACATGCGCAGCTTTTTCGGGCTGAGTGAGCGCGCTGAGATTCATCAAGTCCCCGGGGGACATTCCTCTCAACAATTCATGGCCGCGGCGGCTATGCCCCTGAAGGAGCTTACAGCAAGAAACACTTTGCGTGCAGGGTTGTTCGAAGGAGAAGCGGTCGTGGGCGAAGTTGGGACATCAGGAAAAACCTGAATTGCTTGTTTGTGAGAAGGAAATTCAAATTAAGTGAGGATTAACACCAAACTGATGCGGACTTTACAGCATCAAATCAGCTCAGATAAGTTCATGGTCAGTAGTCACTCAGTAAGCTTCCAACTTATTCGGCACAAATCAGCTTATATCAGTTTATGATTAGTAGCTCACCGGTAAACTTCCAACGTATTCATGTGATGGAATATGAGAGGCACGACAAATACTTCAAAGCTCGATCGCGGGTTCTGTCGGAGTCTAAATTGAAACCAACACGGTCGATCTCGCTTTCCCACACCAACCCTCTGGGCTCAATGCACACGGTACGATGCGTTAAAAGGTAAATAAATTGTTTCAAATCCTCTTATCACGTATTGAAGTCTTTCCCTCTTTTTAGGTCCGTAACTACTACCACCTGGCCTCTCCCCTCCAGTGAGGGATGTAGGCCACCCTACACAACATCGAAGAGTTTCGGGAGGGCGTACGAGAATTGGGAGGAATGCGGGGGGAGACCTATGGTGTGGGAGACCCGCGAGGTACGTGAGGAAAACTGGGTTGGGACACACGTCGTCTACTTACGCCCCCACGCTACACAGCATACGCCAGCCTTCTAGCCAACGCCCTTCGGGTTCTGGGTGATGACGATGCACCAGGACCCCGTTCCATGAGCACCCGACATAACGTATTCCCCTACAATGCTACCGCCTCCACCACTATTGATGCAATCGGCGCCATTGACTCGGACTCGTGCAATTCCTTTCGTGGATTCACACTACCATGACCACCTTCCAACGAGCCAAGCCAGGTACCATCGATGAATGCAACCACTAACGCCTGCAACTGCCTACCACCACCCGCCGCGACTCCAGTTGAACCACATGAAGCACCCGTCAACTCCTGCGCCCTGGTTACCATCCCCACCGACTTCCTAACCTCGCAAGACTGCAGCGCAGTGTCAATTGACACTCGCCCTGCACTTGCGAGGTTTATTGGTCGGTCTTGGGAGGATACGCGTTGCGGGTTTGGGTACACCTGGGTCGTCGAAAGTCCTGACTCTAATCGGAATTTCTTTAACATCTGAGAGCGTTAAAATGTTTAAAATTAGAGAGGGTTGACTACTTGTAGCTACGTGAGTTTAATAAATGGTTGAGTACAAAAACCGATCTGAGAGTGAATTTACATAGAAAGAAATGGCATATTCAACAGTACTCGACGACCATGAAGTAGGGACTTGTGGACCGAATTTTGGAAAAAGGTGGACTGGTGCTTCGGAAGGGCCACGGACAAATATGCCACTACAAACCCGAACTCTTCCTGCCATGCCAGTCGGATCCACATGGTACACCATATCACGCCAGGAAACGTCAGGGTGAAGACTAGTTCAGAATGTGGAGTGACAAGGACAACCATCTCGCCAACGAAGTGAGGGCATGGAGAACCGTTGCAGTGGCTTCCGAGTGCCGCGTTTCCATGTTCGAAAGTGCTCCACAGATTGTTCGGAAGTGGTTATTGCAATGCTCCATTCCTGAGCTTGGCCAAACATATAAAGAGTCGAGATGCCATGAGCGGTCAATCCAAAATGGACCGCAACAACCCTCGTTGTCGATTTGTTACGCTGTACTGCAGCCAAGGCACCCAGACTCAGCCTGAAAGCAAGTACGAAGAGGCTGAATCTTCGGACTTCGGAACAACCAACTTGAACGTACTCAACATAATCCACAGAAAGGTGACACTACACACTTTTTTCAGGCAACCAGGCTAATCTTGAATCTAAATGCAAGGTGGTTCAGACCGAGGAGGCCGAATCTGATTCTCAGACCGAAGAGGAATCTCAGACTGAAGCTGAATCTTCCGACTTCGGACCCATCAAAATTGGGAAGCCTGAGGCGATGTCTCCCGCCTCAGCTATGCGTCGGAACCAATATCCACTTTCTCCATCCAATGAGGAGAAGCCTCCTCGATTGCGTCGTGGACTCGGACATACCAATATAGTCAATGTAGCCGACGCAACTGCACCGGTACAGCACAGAAAGGTGACGCCGTCACCCTATACACTTTTGCAGGCAACCAGGCTAATCTTGAATCTAAATGCAAGGCGGTTCATCCTCGTCAGACCAAGTCCCTGTTAAAACGAGAGTCTGGAATCCAAAACGTTACCGATGAACGCCCAACAAAAAAACGGCGCCTTTCTTCTTGCGATAAAGACAACGTGAAACGGACTCGGATGCAGGCTCAGCAGGAGATGATACTTCTAAAGGAGAGCGTTCAGAGGATTGAGGCCGAAGTACGAGAGGCAAATGTTACGTTGAAAGATCTTCTCCATGAAATCCAGTGGCAACGAGAGGAATGAACTGTACCTCCCAAATCCTTGTAAATGTAAAGTTTCGATCAAGCCTCATTGTATTATATGTATCTATGTTCTGCATCCTATACATGCCATTTTCTACCTAGAATTGACCTATATCTAACATTAATAGTTCGACATCTTCATATGCATCAGCATTGAACTCGGCGGCCACATGTGAACCATTGCGGAACTCGTTGAGGGAGGCATGGTGCTGGGGACAAAGGTATATATAAGCAGGGTCAAGAAGAGCAATGAGGAACATACACAAGTTGCAATAAATGCCGTGATTGCAATCGGCACCTCGTCGCTTTGAGGGCCAGTCAGGATTGTACGATGAGTTCGGTGCCTACTTTGATTCGTATGTGGTCGCCATCGCTCTACTGGGCGGCCAGTGCCCACTCAAACATGCGACAACCAACTGTCTTGACAAGAACGGAAGTGAGTGTTGGGGATTTGGGGCGATGATATTGAAGCCTTGGATTGTCCATGTCGGCTGCTGGTGTCATTGAACTCAGCTCATTGAGTAATCCAACTGCATTAAGAAAAACGCACGGGCAGGGGGTAGCGGCCGCATTTTTCATCGTCGCTCTCTGAGTCTCGCTGCTTCTCACATCAACCACTCCCCGATTGCCATGAGTTGGCACTTGATGATACGATGGTGCAGGGCGCTGGGCTACAACGGATGAGCCCAGCCCACATCTCTTGAGGGAGGGGCACACAGGCTAGTAGATGACGGCAGCACCATTCATGTCGTGTAAGTTACGACTCGGAAGTGAGATCAGAAATTAGAATCAATATTTTGGCAACACGTGACACATTGACGCCGCTTCCCAACTTTCTCAAGCATTGAACAGTGCTCTTCTTTCCCCACTTCTGCGCCTCTCATTATCTACCTAGGCATGACGTAGGATGCCCAGTAACAAGTGGCTCTCAAGTAAATTAAACGAAGCCCCATGGTAAGCATTTCTTTCGATCTCCAATTCTCTTTATTGTTCAATCACTTCCAAGTTCAAAATATATAGCTGATTCCGACGCCATCAACTCCAATTTACAGCAGGCGATGAACGTTAACATCAATCCTCCTAACATGGTTCAGACGAGCTCCAATCCGCCTCCGCAACACCTGCCATTACCATGCTGAATTCCCGCATCCTTTCCGTCGTTTCTTCTTCCTCCTCGGCCGAAGCTATTTCTTCCGTATATGCTGACGACGAAACCGGCTACCCAACTTCAACTCTTCGGACGCAAACCGTGGCTACCGTCCCTTGAGGCCATTGGCAATTGTATGTTAATTGAGATTATCCTGACATTTAACAGCCTCGGTTAATGATTTAGCTACTTTTGAGCAGTCGTACATTGTCACAATATTCAAGAAATCATATTGAGAGATACTATACATAATATAGGATACATTGTTGCTAAGAAATACGTTCAGTGGGCTTCAAAAACTTATGACTGGGAATTATGGCGACTCGTGAGCAGGGACAGTATAGACACATGTGTAGATAATCATTGAGCACAGCTCAGGCACCTTCCTCCTCTTCAAGGGCTGCACGCTGTTGTTTGAATGCTTTGCGAGATGATGAGGTGTTTGACTGACGATGAAGGGAGGCAGTAGGGAAGATTTTCCTTTCATGGTCACTGTTATTCAAATGCTCCTTGTGCGAAGAGGAAATACTCACATCGACCACCAGTTGAGTAAATTTTTGGCACGTTTCTTCGCAGCAGGCCCAGGGGTATCCTCAAAAACATCGACAACATAATTGTACAGTCCCTGGTAGTCGAATCCTCCATAAATCGGGGTCCATGAACCCGCAGTTTGCAAGTTGAAATGGAGCTGGCAGTCACAGATGAGCAGAGAATGACATATAATAAAAATAAGTCTACCTGGACCGCAGCATATGCAATAGATCGGGGAGTAACCTTGTTATTCAGATGGAGCTTTGATGCCACATTGCGGCGCACAGGCTTGTTGCTGGACAAAGTCTTCTGTACTTTGGCTGGAGGCATGTTTTCATCGTCCTCCTCTTCCGAAACATCCTTTGCTGAAGATGGCGAGGTGAATATGGTTTTATAGACCTGTAAAACGGGTAAGTACAAAATATGAACTGAAGGACAAGGGTAAACCGACACACTTTGACAAGGAGAATATTTTTCAGGTACCCGGACTCCAGCTGAGTTGCGTCTGCTTTGTAGTCTGGATAGAAACACCTTGAATGGTAACTGGAAAGCCAGTCAAACTCCTCATCGCATGCGCGTAGCTTAGCCCGAGTACTGTAAATGAAGGTGAGATCACTTGTTTTAGGGACTGAATGATTGACTACTCACACCAGGTCGTCCCAATCAAACTCTGCAGGACATAAGAGTCGTCCTGTAACGTCGTGCGCAAGTCCCCTATTCTTACGGCAGTTGTGGTCCAACTGAGGAGATGGGATGGGGTCGGCCTTGTTCAACCAATCTGCGATGCATCCACGAATACGATTCAAGTCGTCGCTACGGGCGCCATTGGCACCGCGTTGAAGCTAACATTACTGATTCAGTAAGCGAATACACCAATGTCTAAGAAGGTTTACTTGCCTCTGTATAAAACTTGGTGAGTTCCTCAGGTGACCCCTTGTCGATTTTTTTCTGGAAGTTGGGGATGAGGTGGTTGAGTTCTCGCACGGCAGTGTGGCTGCGTGCCCAACTTGGTAGTCATTTGTCAGCCAAGCAAAAATGAATACCAAATACTCAGAACATACTCGCGCTTTAAGTCCTCGACTTCATCCTCGTTGAGCTCACTGAATTCATTATTCAGATCTAGGTCATCGGGATCTTCCAGGTAAGCATAATGCTTGTCTGAATCGGACACCAAATCTTTGATCTCTCCGCAGATAAAGACCACCTTTCGGATGCCACGTCCAAGCTGACTGACGGAAGTTGTAGTCCTGATAAATGACAGATCGTTGAGTCAGTTGGTGACTCGGTGGATTTTAAAGCTTAGTTGAATTTACTCACTCTGCCTTTCTTTTAGATGCTGTTTGAGTATTTACACTTTCTTGGAGCACAAGATATCGTCGTTTCCAAACACCAGCTTCAACCTGGTCCTCAGGGTTATCAGAGCCAGGCGCGCGAGGATCACTGGCAGGAGATGGTGGATGAGGCAGCGAGGGAGAACCAGTATGCATAGAGGGAGGAGGCATGAGCGCCAAATGTGGGGGAATTAAACAACAAGAGGTACATTACTCACTTTATATGATATACAATGATATTCAATTTGGAATTTAATGTAGGCGGTTTTGCTCGCAGAACCGATGTTCGGTGGTTAATACTCAATTGTGGCTGCAGGGATGTGCTGCTCCACTGCGCTAGCCAGTTTTAACTTGGTCACTGGTGCAACAACGGCTCCACTGGTAGGCGTACCTCACGACGGTGTCGGCTCAAGCACCAAAAGAAGATTTTTTCAATTCCCAATGACGCTATACAGGGTTGGAGCCAAATTGGATTTTTGGGCAGCCCTGCAGGTAACCTTTACGGACACAGGTGCGGGTTCGTCTTACTTCTCACTTTACTTCTCACCAATGGCGAAACGCCCTAGAAGTCGCCCAAAGCTACGAATTGCCGTCTTTTTCTCGCTATTGTTAACACTATTCGTTCTCTCCATGTTGTTTATGTTTGCGTGCAAGCATTGTCCAGACGGATTCAGAGCTGTATCTTCTGGGGGTCTCAGCAAACACCAGAAGAAATGTGAAGCCTTTCTAAAGCGTGAGGATGACGCAAATCAACGCCGAAAAGCAATCGCCACTTCAAACAAGGTTAGACGAGCGAAACTCAAAGATCGCAAGATGCGCTTGAACTCTGCAGCTCCAGGAGTAAGCCTTTTCGTGATAATCGATAAACATCATGGCTAATTAGCTTAACTAGGAAGGGACCGTTGCTGGTGCAAGCACAATTCCTCTAGAAAATGCTGTATCCCACAACTTGGAGTATCAACCGATGGATGAAGATTTTGGTGTTGTCGAACCCTCGCCACCCTCGTTTCCATTGCCCATCTCAACCCCCCTGCCACGATTGTCCCCTTCAGAGTCTCCCCCTCCCCAAATTACGCAAGTGGGTCGACCAAAGCGGAATTATCGGCTGCCAGCTCGCTACGAGGATGTTAATCCTGAGCCTTTGCCGCCGCTCAATGAGGAAGAGGAGCAACCAACTGCAATCATACCACGCCTACGTTTGATCGTGCGCAATCGACTTCGGACTGCCACAAATTTATTTGGCTTGTTGCGAGAATATCTTTACCGGCCCTCCTTCGATCCCGACTCTTTTGTTCCCGACAAGGATCTTCACGAAGTTGGAGGAGCTGACCCTGTGCCTATGCCACCGCCGTCTCCAGCTCCTGTTCACCGAAATGAATCAGTTGAAATGATAATGAACTGGAAGGACTCTGGCGCACCCACGAAATCGGATGCTGAGGTCAATCGTCTTGTAAAGGATGTCCTCCTTGACCCCGAATTCAAGCTTGAAGATTTGCGAGGCTTCAGTGTAGCAAGGGAAAATCAACAGAGCGATGCTGCGGAGAAGAATTCCCCCTTCCTCGATTCTTTCCAAACAGCTGACATCAACATTGAAGTTCCTTCAGGTGTCAAAGGCGTACCACCAGGCACATTCACCATTCCAGGGTTGCTCTATCGGAAATTGACTGCCGTTATCCGAGCTGCTTTCTCGTCACCTCTTGCTTCCCACTTCCACTTCTCGCCTTTCAAATTATTTCATAAGTCTCCAAGTGGCGAAGAAGAACGGGTATTCTCCGAGCTCTACAACTCAGATGTTTTCATCGAAGAACATGACAACGTGCAACGTGCTCCTCTCCCTCCCAATGAGCCAGATTGCAAGAGAGAGAAGGTTGTAGCTGCCCTTATGTTCTGGTCCGACAGCACCCACCTTGCGAACTTCGGTACCGCAAAGCTCTGGCCGATTTATTTACTTTTTGGGAATGTTTCGAAATACATTCGTGGACAGCCAAACTCGGGTGCTTGCCAGCATGTTGCGTACATCCCATCTCTTCCTGATTCATTCCAAGACTTTGCCGCCCATTTCTGCAGTAAATGGGGTACACAAAAAACCGACCTCATGACGCATTGTCGACGAGAGCTTATGCATGGTGTTTGGAAATTCCTGCTAGACGAAGACTTTATTCATGCATATGAATATGGAATGGTAGTCAAATGTGTTGATGGCATTGAGCGCCGGGTGTATCCCCGATTCTTTACATATTCTGCGGATTATCCTGAGAAGTAAGTGATTTTTTTTTGTTCTGTTATAAGCAAATCCTCGATCTGATCCTATTGATAGAGTCTTGCTTGCCACTATTCAAAACAAGGGCCTTCACCCTTGCCCTCGATGCCTTATTCCGAAATCAAAACTTGACGAGACAGGCATGAAGCGTGACAGTAAATTTCGGCTTAAAAATGTTCGCACATACTTGTTCGACTACGTTCAAATTGCCCGGAATGCAATCTACAAGTTGGGAGCAGCCATTGCCGGTGAGGCTGTCAACCGACTTCTCAAAACTACTTCTTCAGTCCCGACAATAGTAAGTCCAGATCCCTTTAATCTTTCCAATAATCATTCATTTGAGCTCTGTGTTTCCATTAGAATGCATTTATTGATAAACTTGGCTGTGATTTCGATATCCCGCGTATGCTCGTTGTCGACCTTTTGCATGAGTTTGAATTGGGTGTCTGGAAAGCACTTTTTACTCATTTAATTCGAGTTCTGTATGCTGCGGCTCCTAATGGCAGTTTGGTTGCCGAGCTAGATCGACGGTAAGTCAAGTTAAGCACTCTTATCTATCCAAAAATAATAACCTTTCTTCCATGACTAGCTTCCGGGCCATGCCAACATTTGGCTCAAGCACAATCCGGCGTTTTGCAACAAACGCTTCGGAAATGAAGAAGCTCGCAGCCCGTGATTTTGAGGACCTATTGCAGGTAAGATCGACGACTTCCAGCAAGAAGAAAAGGCTAACTCTTGTATTTGCTTAAGTGCAGTATCCCAGTGTTCGAAGGACTGCTGCCAGAGCCATATAATACAATCATCATGATGCTCCTATACAGAACAGCAGAATGGCATGCATTCGCAAAACTTCGGCTACATACCGAGAGTACTCTACAGCACCTTGAAAGGCTTACGACAGAGCTCGGTCAGTTGATGCGAAAGTTTCGGGATACCACGCAGTCCGGGTTTGCAACATTCGAACTTCCAAAGGAGACAGGAGCACGAAAACGGCGCCAAAAGTCTGGCAAGGGAAAGGAGAAGGCAGCTGCAGGTAATAGCTCTGGGCGTAAACCCAAAATCCTGAATCTCTTCACATATAAATGGCATGCACTGGGTGATTATGTCCGCACTATCCGTCTCTTTGGTGGAACGGATGGGTTCTCAACCCAAGTGGTCAGTAATATTTATTTTTACGTCTGATTTTTTTCACAACTTCTGGCTTCCAGGGCGAACTTGCTCATAAAATTGTTAATCGACTGTATGGATCGACCAACAAACGCCATGCAGAGCGACAAATCGCCAAGCGTTACCGAAGACTTGAACGTGCCCGTTTGGCGCTTGACAGGAAGCAGCACCATGCCCGTACTAAGCAAAAATCAATGGATAACAAAGATGATCGGGTGGAGGGTGACTCGGACCTACGGTATCACATCTCTCCATCGAAAAATCGACCTGTGGACATATTTGACACCATTCGGAATAACAGAGGCGACCCTGCTTACCATGTATGCCTTACTGATTCCACTTATTGTGATTGCTTGACTAATAAACACTCGACCTTTAAAGAAATTTTTACCGAAGCTACAAGACCACTTATTGGGACGACTAATGGGCCGTGAATTCGATGGCGATATGCACGAAGAATTTACGGATTCAGATCGAAACTCCATCCGTTTCGTAGGAAGCAAGATTTATTCTGTTCAAACCTGCCGCATCTACTACACGAGCTACGACCTACAGCGGGAGTGTGACACGGTCAACCCCCGTACGCACCCAGACATTATGCTGCGATCTCCCACTACTGAAGAAGGTGCTGAACCTTACTGGTATGCGAGGGTTCTTGGAGTCTATCACGCCAATGTTTGGGCCGAGAATTCAGCAATTCGTGGTGGCAGAAACACTAGGCATATGGATTTCCTTTGGGTTCGTTGGTTTGGCGAAGAACCAGGCTATCGCTTGGGATTTCGCCAAGCACACCTGCCTAAAATCGGCTTCGTAGAATCCACAGATGACTTCGCCTTCAGTTTCATTGACCCTGCCAATGTTGTCCGCGGATGTCACTTAATTCCGGCTTTCAGTGCTGGCCGAAGCACTGACCTCCTTCCTCATTCTCACAGCACAGCTCGACGCGCTAATCCTGAGGATGTAGATGACTGGTTAAATTTCTATGTAAACATGTGAGTAGCTACCACTCAATTATGGTTTGAGTCTGTTACTTATGCGTATGGCTGTTAGCTTTGTTGATCGGGATATGATCATGCGCTATTTTGGTGGCGGAGTTGGTCATTTGAAAAATACCCCACCTCAGCAAGCGCATGGATCGGATCCTGTTGATCCCGACTCTGAAGAAATGGAAGTAGACGATGAGGAGGGCGATACTGGTGGAAATACAAGGGGAGACCCACAAGATATCATTATGAGCAATGGAGAGCTGGAAGTGGGCGAAGATGACGAAGAGAAGGGGCGGGATGACAATGACGATGAGACTGACGACGACAACGATGGCGACGACAACGATGATGAAAGCGATGATGAAGATGAGGACGATGAGGACGAGGGATTTGCTCGTGGTGGTGACGAAAACGAGGATGAAGATTAGTATGATTATGGTTATGGTTCGCCTTAGACTGTATCAGGAAAAACTGTTGAAATAAGATCAATCACTACTGGATTGATGTCGACTTACTTTGCTAGATCAGCTCGTATCAGCTTGGAATTAATTGTCAATCAGTAGCTGCTCATTCAACACTTATTCCCCGTGAATCTGTGTAAATCAGAAGGGGTTTGACTTAGGGCATTCCTATACGCTTTCTTGGTGATTATTGTTTGTACACTATGTAGGTAACAAGGGAAATCCTAAGCTAAATAACTACGACACAAGGCACTCAGTAGATCTCTGAAAGTAACTTCAGGAATAGATAAAGAGGAGGGGCTGGACGACGTCCCGTGGAGGAAGTGGGAGTGGTGGCGGCGGCGCGAGTAGTCAAGTGTATCTACGACAGTGGAGGCAGATATGGGAAGGCGATAACCACGTTGGGTGATGGGCAAAGCGCTAGCTGCATTGATGGCAATGAAGGCCATCGGTAGGTGTCAATCATGTTGGTGATGATGGAGGTGGACCACAGCCGCATCCATGAAAGGCGGTGCGGCTGCGAATTGCGTCAATGACGATGGAGGTAGCGAGCCGCTTGAAGCTTCAGCCATGTCAACAGTTGAGGCGGAGACCACAGTGCCGTAATGACGACTATCAAGGTGAGAAGGGGTAATATCGATGTCAACGGGGACGGTAAAGAGGGAGGTGGTGTCAACAGTCGTGGTATCAGTATTCTTTTAAGTTGAAGATTGCACCTACTGAAGAGGAAGGTCAGCCTTGTTCATTTTATCTGAATGAGACTAACCAAATTGATAACTCGCGATCGCAGCTCATAGTAGCACCTGGTGATATCTCAATCTACGGAACGTTCTGTGTACCGGCGACCTTCTCTCGCTCAGCGGTGAGGTCACGCATCCTCGAGTACTCCATCTTTGGGGCATACAAACGGCGGTGAAAGAGACCACATCCGCGGCAATGCCAGAGACAGAAGTGCAGGTGGTGGGGTCACAGTAACCGTGTTGACAGTGAAGGCGGTGGCGGTGGTGAGGCCACGGCAAGCACGTCGCAAGGTGAAGGAAGTCATGGTATTGACATCGGTCAATAGCACACAAACTTCCTAAGTCAGATCAAGCTCCGACAGAACAGACGTGACCACCCTTTGCCCTTGCCCTCGATGCCTAATTCCACTCCTTATTTAAAGCGACCTCTCCTGTCCCAACCATGGTAAGTCAAAATCTCTTTAAATTTTCTGATAATCATTGATATAAGGATCTCGTTTTCATTCTTAGAACGCGTTTGTTGATAAATGCAGCCTCTCGCACTTCTGTTGAATCATCCTTTATGCCGCACCACTGGTGCGTAGTAGCCTGCACACACGATTTACTGTTGTTGAAATTGTTCTTATTGAGTGTAGAGACCTTCGTTAGCAACGCGGTCGGGACCTGGACACCAGCCAATGCCCAGGATGAGTGGTCTCCTACGCACCAATTCTTTCAAAAATAGTCCATCTTCCAATGGATCTGGTGAATCCACGCGATCCGCTAGCTCTGCTAAACCATCGACTTCCTCAACAATAGCAGCATCTAGAGATCGTTCGACGAGCAGATCTATCAGGCCACCGCTCTCTCCAACCAAACCGCTTCAACTCCGTTATTAGCACCCCATAAATCAATTAATTACTCGCCCAACTTCAAAAGGTTTCCTACTTTCGCCGCCGGGTTCGGTAACACAAAATGGCACGACCTCGCCAGTCAAGATGCAGACCTCTACATCACACCCCTTTACTGAACATCATCTCCCAGCCCCTACTTCAATCACAGCACCCCACGCCACCTTCAGGCCTCTCTCCACCTCCGCCACCACCTCCACCACCGGTATGTATTTACGCTACCTTAAAAAGTGTCAGCAAATCTTATGGGATTCAATCTGGCAGCGAATCACCAACGACGACCAAGAACTCCAAGAACTACGCACCAAAATTCGACGCGTCCTCGAAGCCAAACTCACAGATGACTCGGACCGCATACGCGAACTCGAATCCCAGCTCACCGAAGCCGAAATCTTTGTTTCTCTCTGCCCCAAACTCCAAAACTCGTTACAAACTGACCTTATCGCCACACGCCGCGAACTTGCAGGCTCCCAACAGCTTGCCCAATTAGCCGAAACTCACGCTATTGATACCCAGGAACAGCTAGAGATAGTCATGTTGGACAAGGATGTTGCGGAAGAGAAGGCAGAGTTGACAGACACTGAGTTGGAGTGAGGGTGGCTATTTTGGAGGTCGAGAACAACGTTTTGAAAGAAGGTTCGATCGAAATATCTCTCTTTTCTTTGGAGCAAAGCTAATGAAACTCCAGCTCGATGATGCTCTGGCTGCCGAAGACACGCTCGTGAGGGTAACCTCGTGTTGGGCGAGGAAATGCGAATTACCATCGAGGACCTCGAAGCTCTGAAAGAGCTGTCTGATAACTGATGAACTTGAGGAAATCACATGCAGACAGAAGCAGCTGAATGAAGACCTTGGTGGGTCGAAGTCCAAAATTTGCTAGTGACACGTTATCTTATTTTCTTTCATTCAACAGAGGCAAAGGAGGCTCAGGTTCGAGAGCATCTCCGCAAAGTCGAAGCGACCTGCGTCGACTATGAAGGCACCATCCAGCAATTCCGAGAACTCGTCCCCCAACTTCAAACGTTCGTTCCTATTTTTTTTTGTTGTTAGCAATGCTGGTGTTGACCTTTTTGTTTTGTGACTTCCAGTGAGCCTGACCAGCTGCGCACGGAGACCCAAACCGTCCAATCTGAATCGGCTTCTGTGGTAAGGTTCAGAAGGGTAAAAGGTTAGTTTATTTTTTTTCTTTCCTTTTTTCAGAATCTCGGAAACTGACCTAAGTATATGTAGTGGAGATGAATCCAAAATTCTGACTGCATGGGATGTCCGGCGTTCATTGACCACGACGGGCACATCCTCCAACTCCAATTCGAATGCAAAGTCGACCCCTGCGAGTTCTCTTCCCCACCATCCTTCGCCGTTATCGACATCCACTACTGGAGGTTTGAGACCATCGATATCCTCTCCAGGACTCAAATCGCCTGGCAGTCCGCTTGCCCAGTCGGTATTTGGAGCACCAGATACGATCGAAAAAAAGGAAGGCGCTCTGGGTCCAGAATCTAGTACTTCGCCAGTTCCGCCCTCGGTTTCTCTCGGTTTAGCTATTCGGATTTCCCGACGGATAGGTCTTCTCTTTTCGGCCCGAATGGTAGCTCGCGATCTCTCGCAATCGCACGGACACAGCGGAGTCGTCGCCATCTATGTCGTCTCCGCTTGGAGGAATTTTGCCTGGCCGTAAATCTTCACTTCAAGTAGGGAATGCAAGAACATCATCCTCGTTTTCGCAAAAAAAAACCGAGGTTGACGCCGTTTCTATCACGAACGACTCGCGTTCGCAAGTGGTCAACTCTCCGCCGCCCATCCAGTGCCAAAGCTCCCTCCGTACGAAACTCTCCTTACCCAACCTATGATGGAAACAAAGTCGCAACAATACAAATGAAGACGTTATCTCCTCTTCTGCGTCGATGACGGGAAGCCAGATCAGTCATGCCCCACAAGACGCGGGTGAGATGCTACAAGTCAAAGACATGAAATCTGAGCTCGTGGAGCCGAATTTTGCGCATTTCCAAGGCGCTGCTGCGCTCACGAGTGAAGATTCTTGGGTGCTAGGACGTTCTTCGGGAGGTCATTGATCCGACATGTGGCAACCGCCTACGATGACACCGCCGGTGCCGTCCCGTCCTACGACTGACTCTGAATCCTCGATGGAGGTCGCGAACTCAAGTAGATGTTGCCCTCGCCTGCGTCGCAACCACGCAAGTCAAAAAAAAAGTCAAGAAGGTTCTCCTGGACGGTGTCTCGTCCTTTGTGTGGTATCTTGTTTTGGTCCTACCTCACTGATGGTAAGGCCCGTTGTGTGCCAGGCATGTATCTGCAGCTTTGTGGGAGAGGGAGAGTACCTGCATCAATGGATGTTGAATGGGATATCAAGTGATAGTTCCAGGATCAGCTGCACCTTCAAGGAACGCAAGGACCGGTGTTGGTTCTCCTCTAGGCATATTTGAACATGGTTCCGGATATTCAGTATTTCGTGGGTAAGCTCCGCCATCTTGTACGATTATCAAGTGTAGCATTAACTCCTTGTTTTCGTTAGGTTTGACGCTAATTGTGGGGCAACTGTTACTTCTCTCACCGGAAGATGCATTTTGGATTTCACTTAAGGCCCGAGAGGTCCTCATTCTGCCCTCCTACGAGGAACGTCTCATCCAAATGGAAGCTGTTTTGAAGAACTCCGTTACCAACAACTATTACGGTGAATCAGGGCAGGCACCCAGGTGTGCACAGCATTTCTCTTTTTTTCCCCTTCTATCACAATTCATAATATGTTATAAGAACTCCATCGGCTGAGGTCCTCCGTGAACTCACCGATTCGAGGTACACTGTCTATGACTTCCTTCCAGCCTTCTTCAACCACGAAGATGCCATGGTAAGTAGTATCCCTCAATTCTTCATAATTGTTGATTTTTGAGGGGCGTTCTTCAGCTGCGTTCGAGGTGTACATCAGGCGTGCATACAAAGCATATTCCTTGCTTTCAATCGATTATGAAGATTGAGACACCGTTGATGATGGACAGGTTCCACCTGTAGTAACTTGGCGCTTCAACCTCGGTCAGTCCCATTCCTCTCCGGACACCCCACACTTTGCAACAGGGTATGTCGCATCCTTTTTGTTTCCCTAAGTTATTTCCTGATGACCCCTTCCCAGGACTTATGAACCTCGTCGATCTGCCTCCGTCAGCGACTTGACGTATATGATCAATCGTCATCAATCTCAACCTGTCCGCACCGGAGCCATTGCTTCATTCCCTGATCTCAAATCCATGGCAAAGGGGTTCAACAACGTTGTTTCCATGTTGCCTGCCTCTGATCCCCAGGAGTTCTTGGAGAGATATGGTGTCAACAATCAACCACCTAACGTTATCAACATTGCTCTTCGCATCTTCCGCGAGGAAGACGATATGGCTGAAACCGAGTGGCACAAGGAGATTCACTCTTTTGTTAATGATCACGCCGACATCCTTACTCGGCGAGGTATCCGTCGCATTTCCATCCTTCTCTGCCGCCGCGGAACGTACCCGGTTTATTTCACCCTTCGTGACTTCGATGGCGCATGGAACGAAGAGCAGGCTATTCGTAACATCGAACCAGCCCTTGCATTCCAATTGGAACTTAGTTGCCTTTCCAATTATAACCTGTGGAGGCTAAGCAAATCCACATTTACCATGCCATTGCCCGCGAGAACCAGCTGGACAACCAACTCTTTATTCGTGCCCTAGTGCGACCAGGTCGCCTTCGTGGTTCCATGAGCACGGCTGAATATCTCATCTCCGAGACTGACCGCCTGGTGACGAGTATCCTTGACGCTCTAGAAGTTGTCGGCGCAGAACGCTGTAACGCGGATTGCAACCACATCTTCATGAACTTTGTCTACAATTTGGCTGTCGAGTACGAGGATGTACTTGCTACCATTTTTGGCTTCATTGAACGACACGGCAAGCGATTGTGGCGCCTGCACGCCACTGGCTCTGAGATTCGAATTACTCTTGAAGACAGTGAAGGCAATGTCACCCCGATACGCTGCATCGTCGAGAATGTCTCCGGCTTTATCGTTAACTACCGCGGCTACCAGGAAATTACGACCAACAAGGGAACCACGATCTTGAAGTCCATCGGCCCTTCATCTGCAACCGGTGCACCAGGCCTACCCCACCAAAGAGTCACTACAGCCCAAACGTTATCAGGCTCACCTCATTGGTACAACTTACGTGTACGACTTCCCCGACCTCTTCTCGTCTCGAAGGCTCTCCACAACGTCTGGATCAAGGCGCGGAAGACCGATCCTGCTCTCGTTGTTCCCAAACTTTTTTTGACTTCCAAGGAGCTCGTACTTGACGAGCACGACAAGCTCGCAGAGGTTGACAGGGCCCAAAGCAATAACACTTGTGGTATGGTGGGCTGGGTGTTCACGTTGAGGACTCCAGAACTCCCTCTTGGACGTAAAGTTGTCGTCGCCAACGATATCACATATAAGATTGGTTCCTTTGGCCCTGCTGAGGATCAATTCTTTTATCTCGTCACGCAATATGCCCGCGACTTCGGCCTACCACGCATTTATTTATCTGCCAACTCTGGCGCTAGAATTGGCCTCGCAGAGGCCGTTCCTCTCATTTCCGCCGCTTGGAATGATCATGTTCGCCCAGAGAAGGGTGTCAGCTATCTCTACCTCACGCCAGAGAATTACCTTAATCTCAAAGAAAAAGGTCCGGATTCCGTCAAGACCGTCGAAATAGTGGAAGATGGCGAACGTCAGTTCAAGATCACGGACGTCATTGGTCTCCAGGACGGCCTCGGTGTTGAGTGCTTGAAAGGTTCTGGTCTTATTTGCCGGAGCGACCCCCCGGGCCTACGACGACATTTTCACCATTACTCTGGTCACCGCTCGCCCAGTCGGAATTGGTGCGTACCTCGTCCGTCTCGGAGAGCGTCCAGCACAAGTCGAAGGACAGCCCATTATTTTGACTGGTGCTCCAGCTCTCAACAAAGTCCTCGGCCGTGACGTTTATACCTCCAATCTGCAACTTGGTGGTACGCAAATCATGTACAAGAACGGTGTTTCTCACTTGACAGCAAGTAGCGATCTTCAAGGAGCCACCCATATCATTGAATGGCTCTCTTACGTGCCCGAGGTGCAAGACGGTGCACTCCCCGTTCGAATGACATCCGACATGTGGGATTCGCAGATGGAAGTCGATGCAGCTCTATTCTCGTGTGCTTTGGAAGCGACTGGCCCGCAGGTTGGCAGGGAGGTCTTTGTCGATATGGGTGTCCTACCGGAACGAATGTGTACGTGGTATGATGCTACTTTCTCGCTTCCTTCCCTTGATGTTGTGCTTGCATAGATTTTTTTTTTTTGCTTAGGTTTTCCACGCTGTTCGTAAGAAGCCTTCCACCTGAATATTTGAACAAAATCTGGGATATCTTTTTATTCGAAGGTGGGGCGCTAATGTGCTCATTCATCCCCATTTAAAACTTATTTAAAGAATTCCTAGGTGTTCCATTCCTTCTTCATATCGCGCTCGCACTCGTAAGTTGTTGCCGACGGCGAATTCTCGAATCTGCGTCGGAGGAATCCCTTCTCGCGCTCCCACTCCACCTCCTCAATCGCTCCTGCCTGCAATGCCTGAGGCGTTCCTCACGCTCATTTTCTCTGTCAAGTTGAAGGATGATGATATGCGGAAGCAGCGCGTCAAGATGGAGGCACAGGCTTCTCGAGCAGCGAATGTCATGTCCCTAACCTTGAAACTGCAAACATCCGTACAGAAAAATCAAGCACGAACAATTGACTTCGGGGGTCAAGAGTATTGAAGCGAAGGAGTGCAAGGAGCTGTTGAGTATCGTTCAAATATACCACTTGTTCTCTGGTTGTCGCTGGCTTAGGATTGACCACGCTTTTTTTTTCTCTTAGCCGTATTTGCCCGAGCTGTACATGGAATTGGATAGTGGCACTACCAATTTTTACAATGCATGGCTACAAAGCGGACTTGATCAACAACGGCGTTCCTAATATCCACAATCTCCTGATGCGCTGAATGGTGATGTAACAGAAGTCATCATTGGTGTCTGAGGTCAGTATCCACAACTTACTTGAAGGTGAAAGCTTCAACTTATATTTATAATAAAACCTAGATGCGAACTCGGATCTCTGGCCTTTCGACACTTGTGTAAACGCATTGCCACGATCCTCTGGAGATGCGACGTCGAGACCTTCCTCAGTGTTGGTCATCTTTACGCTAACTGTGCCCCTAGATGACTGATTAAATTATGTGAGTAGACCCTACTTGAATACCTCGTTCTGAATCTATTACTAACGTGAAAAAATTGTTACCTTTGTCGATCGCCCAGCAAGCACATGAATCGGGTCCTCTCAATCCCAACTCCGACGTAATGGCTATGGATGAAGACGAGGAAGATGATACTGATGTTGATGTAATGAATGGGCCACAAGACGTTATGAACGACGGAGAGCTGGAAGTGGGTGAAAACGGTGAAGAGGATGGATCTGGGGACGACAGCGATGAAGGAGAGGACAGTGACAATTACGACTATGAAGAGAATGACATGGAAGGTGATTTACAACGAGGATGATGAGGGTGGGGGTGGGGGCTGCCACACGAGGAATCTACATGTGGCAGTGACAATGACAAGGAGGACGGTTATGGCTATGTTTCATACACGTATTATTTTCCAGCTGAATTAGTACTTATAAGATCCGTTTGTAATGGAATCTGATTTTTTTGCGATATGACTGGCTTACAATCCTGTGCTGGGACTGTAATGAGGGATGAACCATCCAGCACCCGATAATAATACTGTGTTGGTACTGTGATTCCACTACGAACTTTGTAGCCACTGCACAATACAATTACAATATCCTTGCCATATCATAATGGAATCTAATTTGTTTACAAGCTTATATCTGCCTTATTCCGGGCTTACAATCTTGTACTGAGATTGTAATGAACGATGAACCATCCAGTATCTGATAATAGTGCTATGACTCCACTGCAAATCTTGCAGCCACTGCACAGTACAGTTACAATACCCTTAACGTATTTTGATTGGTTCACATTACAGGAGCAATACTTTATCCAGTTGACAATACCACATTAATGTTGCAGGGTGCATCTAACAGGTTACAAGCTGTTGTCGAGGCAATATAGTATTGTAATGGGTTCGTGAACGCTATATTGCTAAATCAGGATTTCCCTAACTTCCTGATGTAGTCGTTGCAAATTTATCATGTTCTGTCTCGTTATCCACGTCGAACCTTTCAGGAAGGGTTTCTCCCGAAAACCTCATTCAATTGGGTACGTTTAGCACCACGATATCACGTTCCCATACTGAAACGGCACCCCTCAAGTTAATTCCCTCGACCGTGAAAAGATTATCCTACTGCTGACACAAATGCTTCTCTCGGACTCTTCATGTGCTAACGCGGACCTCGCCCTTCTCAATGCGGCATACGTGGTTCTTTTTCAGCTCCCCAATGATGATGAACATAAGCCTCGCGCACTTGGTCTTCTCGCAAACATCCATGTGTTAAGGTATGACATTTATTCATCACTCAAACCATCCATGTATGCTGTCTATTTCTCTGGCCTGAGAAAGGCGATCTCGATGTTAGACGAGGCCATTACTCTGGCGCGTGTTGACCACCCGAAGAAGCCTTGGCTTCTCCTCAGCCAGTGTATGGCTCTTCAACGCTTGATGTCCCATCAAATGGATGCTTCAGATGCATTCAGTGTGTCACTCACTCATCTAGAGGCGAATGTTATTGCGCTTCCGGATGGCGAAACGAAGAAGCCCGCGCTCCTTCATTACCTGGGGGTCTCGCTGGGCCATCGGTTTATTCAAAAACGTGAAGTGGTTGACCTCGATAAAGCGGTTCTGATACTCCAAGAAGCCATTAAACTCACCTCCGATGATAGCACCGAAATGCTGTTGTTTTTGGGCGACCTTGACGAATCATTTTCTCGCCGTTTCGATATCCTTCAAGAGCCCAACG
>Ga0307513_10003127_pt1 | contig 22593 bp, 18 predicted proteins | sample 15_EM_MG_FD_202174 | JGI IMG/M metagenome (GOLD analysis project Ga0307513, IMG submission 202174) | Populus trichocarpa ectomycorrhiza microbial communities from riparian zone in the Pacific Northwest, United States - 15_EM | ecosystem: Host-associated > Plants > Roots > Unclassified | place... | reverse complement strand
TAACCAGCATCAGCTAGCCAGTAGGTAGTGTTAACCATATTATAATTTATGAGTGTGGCTGGGGCCAAAAAAAGGCACCGGGAAATATTTTCCATAATAAAAATGTGCAAAATGTACTATATTACCATTATATGAGTCCCAATAGCACTTTACATGGCCCAAAATGCATATTTTTTGACGGGACATAGCTAGCCAGTAGGTAGTGTAAACCATATTATAATTTATGACTGCAGCTGGGGCCAAAAAAAAACACCCGGAAATATTTTGTGTGATAAAAACACAAAAATGCATGATATTAGCACTATACGAGTCCCAATAGCACTTTAAATGGCCCAAAAATGCATATTCGTTGACCGGCCACAGCTAGCCAGTGGGTAGTGTAACGAATATTATAATTTATGACTTTGGCCGGGGCCAAAAAAAAACACCCGGAAATATTTTGTGTGATAAAAACACAAAAATGCAGGCTACTAGCCACGAAAATATTTGAAATGGGCCTAAATACATGGATTTCGCCCGGCCGCAGTCATCCATTATTTAGTGCAGACAATAATCGAATTCCTAGCCCTGGACAGACCCAAAACAACCCCCCAAAAATATTCTGTGGGTGGTTCCAATGGCACAAATGGGTAAATTCTGGGTACTGGCCGTAAAATATTTTACATGGACCCCAATACACAGATTTCCCCCAGCCGCAGCTGTTTATTATTTAGTGCAGACTATCACCTAACTTCTAGCCCTGGCCTGACAAAAAAAAAAACCCCCAAAATATTCTGTGGGTGGTTCCAATGGCACAAATAGGTAAATTCTGGGTATTGGCTGTAAAATATTTTATGTGGACCCCAATACACAGATTTCCCCCAGCCGCAGCTGTTTATTACTTAGTGCAGACTATCACCTAACGTCTAGCCCTGGCCTGACCAAAAAAAAAACCCCCAAAATATTCTGTGGGTGGTTCCAATGGCACAAATTGGTAAATTCTGGGTATTGGCCATAAAATATTTTACGTGGACCCCAATACACAGATTTCCCCTGGCCTCAGCTGTTTATTATTTAGTGCAGACTATCACCTAACTCCTAGCCCCGGCCTGACCCAAAAAAAACCCCCCAAAAAATTCTGCAGTTGGTTCAAATTTCACAAATGGCTACATTTCAGCTTTTGTCCGCAAATAAATAAAAAATATGTGGACCTATATACATGGGTTTCCCCCGGCCACAGCTATTCATCATTTAGTACAGACTATTTATTCCCCCTGGGACAAAAAAACGCGGCCAGAAAATCCATAAATACAGGTCCCCAGCCCTGCCCCAGCCGCTATAACATTTTACGTGCCCCTAAATTTAATTACCCTTGCTCTGGGCTTCTCAGCTCACCCATATTATATGGAACAAACAACATTTATTTAAGGGAGGGATCACCCTCAGCTCACCCATCACTTATGAAGAATTATATATTGATGGGCTCATCCATGTCATATGAGACATTAAGGGGACCTGAGCTCAGTCCGCTAGCCCCATATTATATGGGCCATTGTCACCCTCCGTTTTTCCATGTTATATGGTACCAAGTAGCTATTGTATGTGGCGTTAGGAACAATAGACCGTTCCTAAAAAGTTGCCTTTTGGCTGAATCAGTTGAGCGCTGGTGCTCTCGACTGTCTTTCATGAACCTCCCTATCACCCTGGATGGAAAGCTTTCTTTGCAGGCTCCCTCCATTTTTCCATGTTATACGGTACTAGTACACTACGTAGGCTGCTAACGCTGGCGCTATATATGGTGGAAAGGCCCCAGCCTTACACCCTTCCCCTCCATGTACCTCAAGTTTGTACGATGCCTGAATTGGGCGATGGTTTTCAGGACTTGAGCAGAGGTTCCATACACGTACCCCAGGGACACTACCCTGCAACTTGCCACCTGCTACAGTCATAAACTAATGGCACTGCGTTGGGTTTGAACTGCTAACCTGCTGACAGTGACAAGCTGTGACCGTTCCTAAAAGTTGAAAGACAGTTGGGAGTGCCAGGAACGGTCTATCATTCCTAATGCTGGCGCTATATATGGTGGAAAGGCCCCAGCCTTACAGTTCAGATCCGAAGAGAGAATAATAAAGGAGAGCTGCTGCAAGGGACTGGTGTGAAGCTTCTGTATAGTGCTGGACAGAAGACACCTAGGTAGAATTAAAAATTAGATTCTTTTCACACCAGATGTCTAATAATATCTTACCCTGAAACCAAATATTTCCTCCAGATAGCTATCAAAATGTCCAATATCATCACCCAGCCCAAGCTCATTCCATTGAAGAAGTTTAAAACAAAGTTTAGGATGCCATTCGCCAATAAAGGCTGGATGAAGGGCCTCAAGCTGGAGGCCATGAACAGCAAACTGGAATATGCAGGGATCCAACGGTTCTGGGCACTGGCCAAGGATGAATAGCATAGCGCAGATAGCACCAAGCTTTTGTAATCCTCGCAGGCAGTTTTCAGGGATGAAGCGGCAGTTTGCCAGTTTGTAAATAGTCTTGATTCCAGCCCGGGCATCACAGTGGTACTGGAGCCACTGGTCATCGGCATCCCAGCTATATCTCTGAAATAAATGGAACCAGGCCTCACGCTGGATACCTGGCCCAAAACTAACAAGGGTACCATTTTCATTCATGCTGTTCAAAATATCCAAAGATCGGCATGAGTAGAATGCTACTCTGCAGCAAAAACAAATCTTACACTTGGAATTCTTGTTCAGGAGATAGAATGTCTGTATAATCTCCAGAAGCAGCAGCCTTTGCGAGGTGGGTGTCAAGAATTTCAGCCATAAGGAGGGAACTCCCAGCATGGATCTCAAATCTGACAATGTTGTTGTTACCTAAATTAGCAGCAGCAAAGACCTGTTTATAAAGTTTGGTAGTGGTGAAGACCTGGTCAGAATTTGGTGGATGCCAGTCATCTGCCCATATTGAAGCAGGAAGAAAAGATGCCATCACAAAGAAAGATTCTTCATGCCCAACATGGCTGCAGCCAGAGGGCTATAGATAAAATAAGTAGGCTGCAGTGAACTTTCAAAAAATTTAATGGCTAACCTGGGAGCCACCACCTGTTGCCAATGCCACCCTAACATCACCATTTCAAGCCTCACGCTGGGACCAGTTCTAGTAAGACATTTCATTTATCAGCAAGCCACAGTTAGCAGACTTGGCAAAGACATACCTCTGCGAGTAATGTAAACACTGCCTCCTCCTCGTGCATATCAGTTCCGTCTTCACCTCCAGAGGTGTCAGTGTCATCAGTACTGGAACATCCAAACTGGCTATCTGTGTGAAACTTCTGGTAGAAGCGCCTGGCAGGGCAGGAATGTTGGCACTGATCAATCACCCAAGTAAAGGGCAAAGAAGCGACACCTTAAGGGGTTCAGTATAAGTAAAAATTTATCTTAAATGGGGCAGCAAATAACTAAGCTTACCAAGGTTAATAATAAACTGGCCATCCTCAAATGCTGCTGCAGGTGAAAAGACACATGTTTGGTCGAAAAGGTTTTGAACTGTTAGGTCAGGGCTAAATGCATATTCAGCCAGACCAATACCCTTGTTTCCCCTGTGAGCCTGGCCCCAAGACTTATATGAAAGAAGCTTGAATGGGAGCCATTCATGATCTGCGAGTTCAATGCCACCTCTAAAAGGTGCGAACTGGTAGGCCATCTGGGAGTTTTGCATGCTGTTAGCGACTGCCATTAAAAGCTCAACAACCCAGAAGGCCTGGGGGATGCAGTAATGAAAAAGAAGCCCATTTTCCAATAAATATGTGCTGACTGCAGTGTGCAAAAAGCGGTAGGCAATGAACTCCTGGTCTCTCTCAAGCTGCAGGAAATGTAAATAATCTATAACTTGAAAAAGGTTTGGGAGCCTTACTAGAGGTGGGAAGACCATGACGGTGACCTGGATCAACAGGATTGAGCTATCTTCAATTAAACAGGCATTACGGCTGATAATGGGCCCTTCCTGAGGAAAGGAGGGGAGCATTGCCACATTTTCATGGTAACCAGTTCCACGGCCCCCAGTTCCCCGTCCTTGGGTAGATGAGGCCGTGTGTGATCCTCAGGCAGGTAAACTTGGCTGGGAAACAGCATGAGATGCACTCGACGCCAGGCGGGCCTGGTTAATATTTCCTGTTATGAAATTAAGACCTAAAGCTGAAGCACCGAGGAAAGGCTGGAAGGATCCTGGAGCTGGATGGGCCAATGCAGCTGGGGGATACCCTGATGCAGCAGGGTGGGCCTGTGGAAGCAACGCAGCCAGCTGGGTGGGCTGGAAAGACTGGAAGGAAGGTGCCAGTGGGAAGACTGGGGCGACAGGTCCAACTGTACTCTCAAGGTGGTTGCCGAGGTAAAGTTGAGTAATTGGGGGGGCAGGGGCTGAAGCCGGCTGGGTAGTAGCAGGGGGTGCTAACGTCTAGAGCAAAGAGTAAATCACTCTCTTATGCTTTAAAAGATTGCAATAATAACATACCTGGCCTCCAGGATGAGGCGCTAATGTCTGTCCCTGCTGATTCAAAGGTGTTGACACAGGCAGCTGCAACGGCTATGGCAGAGCTGCAGCGGAATGCTCATGAAACGCATCTGGGACAGCTGCCAGTGCAAGCTGTGATGGGGCAGCAGCCGTGGCAGTTGGATTTGTAGTGGCTGCTGGGGTTGCTGCTGGAGCAAAGAGAAAAAGGCAAAGCTGGTTTATTTGGTTGGCTGAAAGGAGGCTCAGGTCCATTGTCATAGTAATCTACATAATCATTAGCCACCTCAAGAACCTGAAAGCAGGGCAATTACTTACGAAAAAAACAAATGAATGGCTAGAATAAAATGAGGGTAATCTTAATATTAACCATAAGATGCATTACTTTGACACATACCAGATTTATCAAAATTAAATGAGGGTGAAGGAAGGAGAGGAGGAGATGCTATCAATTTTTCAGATGGGACTTTATATAACCATAGGAGTAAACAGACTCACCAGCAGTCGGCCCAGCACCCAGCAGTGAAAGCTCAGCATCAGTGGGCATGATCAGCCGGAAGAGGCAGCTGAATCTGCCAGCACACAGCCTCAGCGCAGATGATAAACATGTAAACCAGGTGCTGGAGACTGCAGATGAATCCTGACCCCTCTGCTCATCACAGCAGCCAGCAGAGACTCCCCGCAGCCAGTCGAGACCCCGCAGCAGCGGTGTGGTACTGATGGCTCGCAGCCAAAGGGTGATGGTTGATGGTTGATGTTTGTGTTTATGAATCATGTGACTGATGAGAACTGAAGCAGCTGTGCTGCTTCCGAGGTTACATATTGAGAATTTTTACCCATAAAAACTGTCATAAAAAGGGAGTAAGGGTGAGCACCAACTTCATGGACTAAATCAAGTAGTGTTTGAAAGTCCAGTCTGGTCTCGGTCTTTTGCCTCAAGTGCCTTAAACCGAGACCAAGACCGTCCTCACAATTCCAAAACCAGCAAAAAACTGAACCAGACCTGTGTAGACTGGTCTTTTGCAGTTTTTTGCAGTTACAAGACCGGTTTGAACCAGTTGAGACCATAACCGGTTCACAACTAGTCTAGACCAGTCTTGACCAGTCTTTTGGATGTTTGTAGACATAGATGAATGTATTTAAATAGTAATAAATACTATACTAGTGGACATTGGTTGAAGAGGACTAAGCTGGAAGGCGACATTGGCTATGATGCTACGTAGTACATTCATATGAATTTCCCATCTGAATCCACTGTTGAACATTTGTAAGTATGTGTTCGACAGTGTGTATGCCCACATCTGAGGGGAGAGGTGAAGGTTGCAGTGGGCCGACATGGTGTTGCTGGTTGCAGTTGGATGATGAGCAGAGGTGGCAGTGAGGGTAGCGCATGCCATTGAGTGGGTTGATCGTTTCATGGCGAGTCAGTGAGTTCGCCATGCATAGAGCAGAACATGGTGGAGATTGGAGGGGTGAATATGGCCCAGTTGTTGTTCTTAGTGAGAAGAGTGGGAACCAGGTGAACCACTCACACTTGCTGGTGACATGGCAATGTTGAGCACTTGCTGTAGAGGTGGATGTGGTGAGGAGCAGTTGTCATTGGCTCACATTCGCATTGCCAACCTTGCTAGCATTATGTGATGATCTCATGAGGTAGCTGAGTTTCAAAGAAGGCTGTGGAGAGGGAAGGTCAGTCAGAAATGGAGGGACAACCTGAAGTCGTGAACAAGCGCAAACTGTGCCTTCTTCTGCGACTGTACCTTGTGTGTCTCCCTCTGCTAGGGCCTCCCCTTCAGCTCTCCATATTTGCTGCTGCCACCTACGACCTCCCGAGGACAGCCCACATTCCTAGACATGGGGAGGGGTGCATGAGTTTGCTGGCTGTGTTTGCAACTTGTCAAACCTAATAACATAAGTCAACCAGTCATAAGATTAAATATAAGAACTTAAATTGGTTACATACCTGTTTAACAGCCAGAAGGGAGAAGTAGTAGCGAGGGGAGGTGAGGGAGGAGCGTCATGGTGGTTGATGACCATGATCAACAATGTTTATTGTTGTTGATCTGTTCTTCAGTGTTTTCCAAGCACTTCGGGTTGGGCTTATTTTCCATTCGATGTTATAAATATCAGACCTACAACCACCCTGTCATCAAGGCTCAAAAGACTGGTCAGGACCAGTTAAAACCGGTCTTTGCTCGGTCTTTGAAATGTTGAATTTGTGATAGACCATAGACCGGTCCACGGTCTGCAGTCCCTATCAGGTCACACATGTCACGAAAGACATAGTCAAATTGCTCTCTTGATCTGAACCATCGCTCTCCATCTGAACCGTCCTCGCCCTCATCTGGATCGTCCTTTCTTGTCCAACTCATCACAAGTTATGTAATTACATCCACCCAGTGGCCATACCAAGTGCCATGTCTTCGGCACCCATCGTAGCAGCTCATTCTCATCAGCCTCGAGATCATCGACATGATTGATACTTAGTCTCATCAACTGTCCTCAACTTCAGCATCGACATCTGTCAATGCGCCTTTCCAACCTGCTTCAATCCCTTCCTGTTCAGGCTGTTCTTGTTAGATGGTTGCTGTGGTGCGCAAGGGGTCTGGTGCATCGCACCTCTCGCTTTAGCTGTTTCTGGAGCAAGCTTCAGCTTCATTCTTTATTGGTCCTGAATCTCTTGACCTTTCTTGTATTCAGACAGTGAGGTGTTTCCATTTTAACAATTGACCATGGTTGCATCTTTTACAGTTTCATGAGTCATCATCATCGTTGAGGATCCGACCTTCCTGAATCTGATATCATCAAGGCTTTCAATCAGTATGGATATTGTCGGTCAGGTCTGAAGGTGCGTATCCACCAATTTATATCTGAAATGAAGCTCACCCCAGGTGTAAGATCTAATTGTTCCATGCTGCACATAATAAGCCTCCTCGACAATGTGCGACCTGTCACCTGAACCTCTGAGTTAACCTACCAAATACTACACTCCATACCCCTACGATGCCTACTTGCAATTCCCTACACTCTACTCTGGCTCAAGGGAGAACTCCCTCACAAATGCCCAATCCCAGCTTGTCTTCTTACAGGAAAACTCCAAATTTACCTCTACCCGATTCAATTCTTCCAAAATAACTGTAATTTCGCTGGTAGAACTAAAGTAGGGCCTTCTTGTTAATAGATTATACAAAAAGAATTGTGGAAAACCAACGGGAATTGAGCAAACAAGCGTCGAGACACAAAAGGGGCGGGAGCGCAAACACATTTTTTTTCTAAGTCTTTGTCACAAAACGAGACCTCTCTAAAAGTGCCCAGTTACTCCCAGTCTTATGTGGTGACCCTAATTTTCGAAGTCCGATAGGTGGTGTTGTCCTTGTTGTGATTGATGTTGCAGTTGTTTGGATGAAGTCACCACATAACGTACTGGTAGCGAGTCTACAGTCTTGGTTATTTGCAGTCCTGATCGGTCAAAGTCCGGTTCGGTTACGGTCTTTTTCCGGTCATGAAACCGGACTTCCAAACACTAAAATCAAGTGCTAGGAACATTCTTCGATATACTACTATTGATAGGGTTATGATCATTTCGGCGATCAGACTGCGTTTTAATCTTCGGGGTGGGCTGTATTTAGACAAAAAAAGTGGTTAGGAACGTTGAGTGTGAATAGAGACCATGAAGCTTACGGAGATAATGATCCATAATAATCTTGCGTAACTTCGCTTTGAATGTACCAGTCACGGGACGTGCACCTTGCTCATTTCTCAATACATCGATGTCGGCCTCCGTCGTCTTCCTGATTCCACTCCCGACGTACAACGCGAAAGATTTCTTGAAGGAGTCCACGAAATTACCACCGGTGTCCTGGTTCCAGAAGGAATTCTCCAAGCAAATGAGGATTGCTATTGATACCAAGATGGGGATGAGAACATCACATGGGAAAGAAGGTAGTAAGCAGACCGGTAAATATGCAGAGTGAAGACTTCCACTTGGAATATGATCTGGTTGTAGACAAATTGGAATCATCTGATTCGAAGTTAGCCTCCAGAAAGTCCCGCAAACCATCGGCCTCGAGGGAATTGAGTCAACGGTGAGTCAGACGAAGGATCAGGAAGCGAAAGTAAATTACATTCTGGGTGCAATATCAACCATCCTCGTCAGTGGTTCTGATCTACTCAAACGGTAGCAACTCACTCGCTGGACGTGTATTCAGCCATTGTGGTCAGTGGTTCTGATCTGCTCAAACAGCGGAGAGAGACTCACTGACTGGACGCATGCTCAGCCGTTGTTGTCAGTGGTTCTGATCTGCTTGAACAGTGGAGAGGGACTCACGAACTGGACGCGTGGTTCAGCCGTTCTCGTCAGTGGTTCTGGTTTACTTGAACAGCGGAGAGCGACTCACGAACTGGACGCGTGTCCAGCCGTTGTTGTCAGTGATTCTGATCTGCTCGAACAGTGGAGAGCAACTCACTCGCTGGAGGCCACTGTCGTCAGTCGTTGTAATCTGCTCACACAGCGGAGAACGACTCACTCCCTGGACACGTGTTCAGCCATTGTCATCAGTGGTTCTAATCTGCTCGAACAGCGGAGAGTGACTCACTAACTGGACATGTGTTCAGTCGTTATTGTCAGTGGGAACAGCGGAGAGCAACTCACAAACTGGATGCGTGTTCAGCCGCTGTCGTCAGTAGTTCTGATCTGCTCGAACAGTGGAGAGCGACGCACTCGCTGTAGGCATGTTCAGCCGTTGTTCTCAGTGGTCCTGATCTGCTCGGACAGTGAAGAGCGACTCACAAGCTGGACGCGTGTTCAACCATTGTCGTCAGTGGCTGTAATCTGCTCAAACATGGAGAGCGACTCACTCGCTGCAGGTGCGTCCAGCCGTTGTCATCAGTGCTTCTGATCTGCTCGAACAGTGGAGAGCGACTCACTCCCTGGGCGCATGTCCAGCCATTGTCGTCAGTGGTTCTGATCTGCTCAAAGCGCGACTTACGAACTGTGCGCATGTTCAGCCGTTCTCGTCAGCCGTTCTGATCTGCTCGGACAGTGGAGAGTGACTCACTGGCTGGATGCGTGTTTAGCCATTGTTGTCAGTGTTCTGATCTGTTAGAACAGTGGAGAGCGACTCACTCGCTGGATATGTTTCCAAGTCAATTTGTTAGTATCCTAATTGGTGTCATCAAATCCAGGTCTACCTCCTGCAGCCAGTTATTTGTTAATCATCACTGTATTTATATACCACACATCTTACTGTTTCTCCCTGGAAAGATACTTATCAATGTCCAAGCAGTCACGCCTAGGACTTTTACATACATACTGTAATCACCTCATCAGCCTAATTTTCGCAGTTATTCAGCGAGGTACTGCACTCACGTCCTGAACCATATCTCAATCTTGTGCCTCACAGATTAATATCATATTTGAGATTCACGTAGCGCTTTTCCCCTCAGCTCCTGCTGACACTCTGATTGAAAAAATGTTACCGGATAACAATATTCACATAGATAGTAGGTGCTTACACATTTTGTGTTGGCACTCACTGGTAACTATTCCGTGAAAGGTGAAAATACCGCCCAGGGAGTCAGACGTTCACTCACGAATGAATGCCCGAACCACCACATCGTAGCTCGTACCATTTTCTCCTGAATCGAATTCAGCCTTACGCAGTCATTTGGGCCGGGGTAACGAGAACAAACGGTATCCATGTCCCCAAAGTCGGTGGCCAACCTGAACAAAGTTGAAGTCAAATCCCTGCAACGATTTAAGGGCATAGCGTACTGATCTATCGCATATCGAATGCAGAGCCCAATATTATTTTGCTGCACTGAAACAAACAACATCTTGAGGGCGGTATCATCGAGGGAGGATGCCGTCTTCTCGATGAGAACTTTCACCTGGCCCTGATGTTGACCTATTTCGGTAGTATGTAAGGCTGCACAAGGTTTGAACGTTGAGCTGTCCAGTCTACACTTTAGCACAAGATTAACGAGCACTTGCCTTCGAAGCAAACATCTGCACGCGGCGGGAAGGCATACCCGCTCAATGGCTTTCTGAACTTCCTTTCTACTTCTGCCTCCGCAATTTGGCGATTTTCATCGTCATCTAGATCCATGTCGTAGATCTGAATAATAAGATCATCGAACTTGGTGAAGATTGCGATAACGGGTACTGTACAAATTAGTCTGGAACTCGTAAGATAGCAACGGAGATAGATACCATTTCCTGCCCTCGCTGTTTCGAAGAACACTATTTCAAGTGGGAGTAGAGGCCGCGATTTGTTCAGAACGAAACAAAACCTTTCGGAGGAGAACCGAGCATTAGTGACTACGTGTACGCTGAGATAGTGACTGACCAGATAGCATGCAGCTGATCGTCTACTTCAGTGGACTTTGCTTTCGTCTCCATAAACGACAGAACTTCCTGCAGTTGCCTCTCGTCGCCTGTCTCAAATCCAGGAGAATCGTGGAAGATGAATCCGGGGTTGCTCTTGAATGCGAATGGTCGATGGATATCGTGTATCCCTCGCTGACGTGGGTAGGTCAGGCACACTAGTCAATATGTACAGCAAGTGGAGTACCGCTGAAGTAGGCTCAAGCTAATGGAAATGTCAGAAGCTGAATTCACCCTCAGCCCTATGAGCACTCGCCAAGTTCTGATCATATATACAAGGGTCCTCGGTTGTGTTGCAGACTCTTTGCAAGAGCGTCGTTTTTCCCGCATTAGCCCGACCGATTACAAGGATACGAAAGCGAGAATATTTCATTCGGAGATCATAGGGGTCTAGGTCGCTCATCGTCGTCGTGGTTGGGGGTAAGGAAGGACATGCGACTTGGTTCCTTGCGTTTGGGTAGTAGGCGTGTGAAAGTGAGATAAGAGTTAGATAAGAACCGATTCTGTCTAAGTCTTCTCCCTCGGTACCATCTGACTACTCCTTACATAGATGTGACATGACACACGAGGGCCGATAACAGTCCAACATTCAATATGTCCAAGTCCATGGACACGACCTATCTCCGACCTTCACGCAGAACACGTGTTACTAGTGGCCTTTCCGCTTGAATACATACAGTCGGTACCGCTCAGCATCCACGCCATTGCAGGTTGAAGAAACCTTGCAGTATGCCCCAGGTGAGCAGTCCATTAAGAACCGATTCGTGACCGTTGAACAGTGGTGAGTTCTAACTTCTCGCAAGTAGATTCCGCCTCGTCGGAAAATTGAAATGTCAGCTATCCCATTTATACCCTCAATGATGTTCTCAGAATTATCTAGACCTGCGTCGGCAAGTAATCTCTCATCAGCTCTGTCTTCAAAGTTGTCTTCAATGTCAGCCTACCTAACGGCAAGGAGGTGTGCACTACAATTCTCAGGAGTTCCTACTCCATCTCTAACAGGACTGTAGACCGCCATCGATATCTCTCATGATCGAGCTGGAAAAGCGGACATCAGCCACGCGTAATACTACTCAGACCAGAGTCCTCGGTTCATCCTCCATCAAATACTGACTACGCCAGCTCTCCTACCTTCGGCGCCACCTCTCCTACATGCGCCTGTTCCATCCCTGCGATCTTGGTTGAACGTAAACTCGAGCCTGACCCTTGCCAAGTAGGTCCCGCCAAGGAAGCAGAGAGCCTCCAGTTTGCTTTGGACCTTGCGTTCGACGCCAAGGAGGGGAGAAGGAGATGAGGACGAAGCAGGTAAGGGGGAAGCGTACGCAAGAAGATGATAGGAGACCACACTTCCAATATCAGTGCTAAGTCGGCGCAGTCCCGATATCTGGAGTCCAGGGTACGCGAGGATCAGAGATGTGCCTGTAGCATGCGAAATCAGTTATCTAGCGAACCGACGCACCGAATGGATGGACGAAATACGTACCTCCAATTTAACACATCCCACCTCACGGCATATGTAATCCATTCTTTCTTCCTCATTCACGAGAGCACGTTTCGAGGTGGACGCCACCGCCGTCCGCTCTCCACCTCCCGCACTCCAACAAACGAGCGATTCCGTTGCGCCAGCCGCACACCTCCTTATAACCCGTGCCACGTCTCTAGAGGAAGAAACGACAATTCTCGGGCAGGTGATTGTAAACCTGATTCGCGAAGACAAGGAGGAACATCGTGGATGAAAACGGGTTCGATGCATCTTCCAGCCATTGATCGATTCCAGGTTGGGCAATCCAATGACATCCGCTATTATATCTACGAGGTGTTGTCAGGACACGGAAACAGAAAAGAGAGGGATGAAGGAAGATGGAATGGTTGGCAATGACGTTACAAGTAGCCCTCCCCAGCTATTCTTCGGAATTTGGTGCACCCAAGCCATGTATCTGGAAATATAACGCACGACCACCCATAAAATCTCCATAAAACAGAGCAGTTCAAGGTCGATTCCAGTATAACAGTGCTACGAATAGTCCGTTCGACGGGGATGCGCGAAGAAGTTACGGTGTAGGACTTGGAAGTCCAGGAAGTGAGTAGGAGGGACACGTACTATATATCACCGTCGTCCACCTAATGAGCAACTGAACGATGTGGAAGGCACTTGGATGTCCACTATCGAGGTGATCAGTTCAACACTAACGATGTGTACGATAATGAAAGGTGGGTGTGTTGGAAACTTCCAACTCAACGCAGCACTACTAGATGCCTAATCCTAGAGCTAAGCTAGTTGAGATGGTCCAGTATTCCGCAGCAAGCTCATGTGTTCTGAGCCTCGATCGACAAGAGTAACAAATAAGAATGCTGCTGCATGGGGAAACAGACTAAACCGATGCCATTCCCTGTCGAACTGTGAAGAAGGGGCATAACATAGTAGAAATGTGAATGCAGAAACAAAAATAGAGATAAAGAAAACAAGATGGCAGATGATTGCCCGCCACCCTTCCAAACCAATTTGATGACGGGGACCCAGTGAGCTCCATCAGACCTTGTGAATAAAATTGAGGGACGACAACATGCTCAATGGGAGTAGAGTTCAAATGTTGGCTTGGAAGGGGACGAAAACGGGGGAAGATCATCACGATAATGGGGTGTTGAAGAAAAGAAAGCTGTTGAAGATGCGGTGAATATGAGGAATGGACAGTGTTATCCACTATGCTCGGGAGACGGTGCTGCGAAAAGACGGAAGGTAAAGCCCTTGGGAGCCATCCAAATGGAGAGGCGACAACCAAGGGATAAAAAACATACCAACGCGCTGTGTGCCTATTTTCCAAAGTAGCTGAACGGGAACGGAGCTGGCTGGTTACTGGTTATTACTTGACGCTGTCGGGTGGGAAAAGAATTGGGCCTCGGACAAGGAATAGGGAGACGCAACAACAACAAAAAGAACTGCCATTATCGCACCGAGGCGAGTTGGCAGGTGATTTCGAGAACGCGACGCACCAGAGTAACCCGGGGAAGAACAGGCGAGTATATGGTGTTCCTGTAATGTAATGTCAGTACGCTGCAACAGAAAGGAGAGGAGGAACCGACGTCCGAAGAGGAATTTTCGGAAACGTGGCACCAACATTGATTAGTAAATTAGGGGTAGCTTGAACGAGACGTTGGACTTCATACTGAAAACCTATAGGAGACCTTCAAATATATGGGAGATAGGGAGGAGTGTAGCGGATGGTCGCTGACAATGGCGGGGGGATGGGCGATGAAAGCAAGAGAAAAAAAAATCGAACCACCATCAACCGGCTTTGGTTGTGTGTGGCGACTGCCTTTCGTTGTTTCCAAATTTCATGCAGCGATCCTGATATTCTATTCAGTAGGTTGACGAGCCAACTTTGTATTGTCACCAGGGAACACACTCAAATTATGTAATGATGAAGTCGTTCCGTGTGGAATCACATTATGCACCACGGTCACTTGTACACGATACACTTCAGAACTGCATGAACGCAGTGGATTGCGATCAATTCAAGATCAATTGATACACTTAGACCGAGCTTCAGAGCCCCCGTTTTGCTCTGCGTGAACGATGGGAAAATGGGGAGTAGGGATTCAGGACCCAGACACATTTGATTAAAACGAGGTTTCACGACGACAGAAGGAGTAAATTTGAGCGCCGAGTACACGTAAATCCATAACATTCTCGGAAAGCGCTCATGCCTAAGAAGCGCCCCAACTAGAAAAACCAGGGATCGAATCCGCCAAGGGTTGAGATAGCAAGTTGTTTCGTGTGCGGGTGGCTACGGAATGCATACGCCAACGCACAGAATAAACAACGTATCTCGAAGCCGCTGGGGTGATCGATCCGTGGGGTCTAGTGGTTGTACACGCTCGGGATTTGGAAATATATGAAGTGCAGTGGGGAAGGTGACAAGTGGGAAAACTTTACGATTGGGGATGCGCATGCAGCCTTTGGCTAGACTTCCGCTACACTAGTTCCTTCGAATTCCACCATACAAGATTGAGGAAACGAAGTCAAAACTGATGGTGATGGCAGGCTGCATCCTCGACCGAAACCTCCGCCACGAGGAGAGCAATACCAATAGGTGCTAGAAAAAAGGAGTTGGAGAGGGCCACGGTACCCGTAGGCGAGACGATGAGCAAGGATGAAGACCCTGCGACAGTATCGTTCTGTTTATCCAGGTATCTCGATAACAAATTCCACCGACGATAACCTAGATAAAATCTGAACCTCAACACGTCATGGATTCATGGAAGGCGCACCTTGACCCGCCACTGTCGCAAGGTGAATGTGGGGACAACAGATGACGCCCACGAAGACACATTTGAATGGCGTCGCTCCGACCAGCGTCGCCCGGTGCGCTCCCAGGCACGAGCCTCCCGCCCGGAGTTCCACTCCATTCTGGCCTAACCAGTACGACTCGAAGCGCTCGCATGTCCATATCCTCCAACTGTGCCTGCAGTACTCCAACAGAACCCACGAATCTTCGCACCCCACCCAGGCACCAAACACTTTCCCCTTCAGCGCTGCCTGACGTATATCCGCCTGAATTACCCATTGCCATCTTCGGTATAACCCCGCGCCAACATAACCCCATTGGCGAGAACGATAACCTCCAGCGTGTGCCGATTGCTGCAAAATAAATGGATCCTGCCGAAGAAGGGACCCTCCTTGTTGCTTTGGATCTGGTGGTTGAGGGCGATCCGATGCCAAGGAGGGAGGGGGACGAGGACGAAGGAGATAAGGGTGGAGCGTTTGCAAGAAGACGATGGGAAGGAGAACACTGGGTGCGACTCGGACGGGTAGATTCTGGGATAGTAACATAGTACCTCTTCCGTCGTAGTTGTTACTGCTACTCAAGTTCTTGCTGAATTGGAGAGCTGGTAAAATGTAGATGCCGTTGAAGATATTGTGCTTGATGGATAATGCTGGGATGGCGATGAAATAGGGTATGTAGAATGGTGCGGAAGGGATACGGTACACTCGAGGGAGCTCTTGTTGACGGTATGCAGCGTATCGAATGTGGTCGATCCCAGAACATACAAAGTTAGCTGGGTGACTGTATGCAGCTGCGAGAGGAAGAGTGAAGTTACATAGTTGTCCAACTAAATATCGAATGAATGGATAAAATACGTACCGCCGAATCAATGTACGTATCCCACCCCGCGCAACGTATAACATCCACCTTTCACGAGAGCGCATTTCGAAGATAGTGCTGCTGTTGTCCTCTTTCCGTCTCCCGCGGTGCGACCCACAACTGAGCCAGTCATATCAGCTGCGTCCCATAACCGGCGCCGTGTCTCCTGAGGAGGGAACGACGTGGCCGTCACCTCGTGAGTGTGTCAAAGACTGACCCCAGGACGGTTGGTCCAATGAAAGAAACTGGAAGAAGGCCACGGTTATGCCTATCAGGTAATGTTAGGGTGCCGAAACAGAGAAGAGAGGAGGAACTCATACTGGGTCCGGTTCGGAGAAAATGGGGAATCGCGTTTGAATAAAAACTAGATTCTGGTCAGATGAGATGAACATGCAGAAAAGACATAAAACAAGGCAATGAACCAGGTGAGGGCGGAGGTTCATGAAATCGTATGCGACACGACCAATGTGTGGGACGAACTACGCATCTGTTTTCAGGGGGTGGCCACAGCATCTCACCGCAGAAATTGAGCAGACGCAAATGATGGTGAATTCGAGTACAACAGTGCCATGAATTGTGGTCCGTCCGGCGCACGAAAGTTACGGTGGTTGACCTTGCAGCGAGATGAACAAGATGGAGGACGAGTAACATGTTTGTCATTGGCAATGATCAGTCTGAATTCCCGAGTCAATCGACATCCACCTGGTGAGCGGCCGAACAGCGTGGAAGCTACTTGAATGCATCAGCAATAGAGCGTGGACAAAGAAATAAAAATATTAATCAAAAATTGAACAACATCCCGCTTTGGCTGTGTGTGGCAACACCCTCTGACGACGATAATGTTTGCTTAAGTAATTCGAACTTTCTTACAAGTTTCTTACATTGGCAAAGACGAAGGCGACGCAATCGGTGCTATCCTAAGCCATCCATCCCAAGGCCTCATCAGCCTTTCCCAGCGCTCAACGTACACTTGTTGCGAAACAGCGCCTAACTGAGATCGGTTTGGAAGTGGCGGGCCAGCTAGGCGGATTGACGGACCGGTGCAAGACCGGTGGATGGTGAAATACGGAACGTCCTGTTGTGTCTCCTCGTATCGTCCGAGACATCGACCACTTCAGAACCCTGCCTTAGCATTTCCTTTTCGTGGTTGACCGCAATGCACCATCTCTCTGATTCTTCATTTCCTCTTACACTAGACTCAGCTACATTATGCCTTTGATTTTGTCCGCTACCACCCCCACTTCAACTTGAGCGCTTATGTGAATATTTACAAAGTGCTGCGTCAAGTCTACCGCATTAATCCCACGTGTTCGTGATGAGCGTATTACCCGCCTTCAAATTTCCAGAGATCGGAGGTGCAGTTCGAGCGCTCAGTGCTGATCTTAACCGATATTCTGAATCCTTGACAGATACATCTAATTTTTCCATGGGATCGATAACATCCCACGTTGCGTATTGCCTCTTTCATAAGTGCAAATCGCGTAAACCGCCAACCACCCAAATCGTGAGTGTCCTTCTAGATCAGATGCAGGTCCGTCCAACGAGTTTTAAGGATCCTGTACTCCTTTTGTGTTCAATGACCCAGCCATTATAGATGATCCTGAAACGAAGGCGAACGTTGCGAATTCGGTGCTACCTTGCTCTGTGCCATATGGTACCAAAGCTCTCCTTGTCCTTGCTCGAAACAATGCCAGGGGATCCGGATGGGCATTCTTTTGATGGTGTTCGCGTCATCATTTCCATCAGATTCCTCTGCTCGTAAAATCAGGGCAGGCCAAGGGCAATGGTGAACCTCTAATCATTTCGTTTGTACACTGTAGACAGAGCGAAGAAATTCAATATCCGTAAGTTTGTACACGACGCAACCGTGTAAGGGCTAAAATTAGAAAAATATGGGATGGAATGTGCCAAAGGGTTACATATCCCAATGTCAATAATAAACAACTGATTTCGAAGCCACTGGCGAGATCAATCCCGGGGGTCAGGTGGTTGTACTTGCCCGGGATTTGGAACTAGACGAGGCGCAGTGGGCAAGGGAGGACTTAATCTTCCAAGTGGGAAAATGACGATTGAGGACGCTGATGCAAATTCTGGATAGGTTTCCTTTCCACCAAATACCACTATACGAAACAAAGTGAAGACAGAAGGTGGACTGCGTGCTGCATTCACGGCCGAAACATACGCCACGAGGAGAACGATACCAATAGGTAAGAGTGAATGAGATGTAAAAATGACCGAAGCGTTCCCTCCGACACCATCGTTCCGTTCATCCAGGTGTCTCGATAACGAATTCCACACCTAATCATAATCTGAACATCAAGACGTGATTCATTCACGGAGGGACCTCACGCACTTTGACCCGCGCCATGTCGCGAAATGAACATGATGGTTAGGAGGGCCAGAGGATGACGCCGACGAAGACACAATTGAATGGCGTCGCTCAGCGTTATGCGGTGCACTTCCAGACACAGACCTCCTGCCCGGAGTTCCGCCAGTCCATTTAGCCTGTCAAGTATGACTTGATCAACACACTTGCATGTCCATATCCTCCAATCACCCCAGCGTCCTACCAGAACCCGTTCTTTTTCTTGTTTACCGCATCCGAACAATGCAGCACCAAGGAGAGAGGGAGACAAGGACGAAGGAGGTGAGGATGGAGTTTTTGCGACAAGAAGATGGGTTGGCGAACGCTGGGTGCGGGTGAGTCGTACTCGGACAGGTAGATTTTGAGGTACTAACAGAGTATGTCTTTCATTGTAGTTGTCGCTATTATTCAGGTTCTTACCGAATCCAGCGAAAAGACACCTTTATTTATTCGCAGATGAAGATTTGTTAAAATGTGGATTGTGCCTTTGAAGATATTTTGTTTGTTAGATAGTGCCGGGATGCAGATGCAATAGGATATGTAGACGAAGGAATACAACACGCTCGAGGGAAGTCTCGTTGATGGTATTCAGCGTATCAAACGTGGTCGAGGAGGACAGAACATGTAAGGTTGGCTGGATCGCATCTAGGCCTGCGAGAGGAGGGGTGAAATAAGTTGACCAACCGAATACAGAATGGTTGGACGAAATACATACCGCCGATTCAATGTATCCCACCTCGTGCAGCGCATAACATCCATCGTGAGCATTTCTCGTTCATGAGAGCGTATTTAAAAGCCAGCGCGGCCGTCATCCCTTTTCCACCTCCTGCATTCCGACCCGCAAACAAGTCTGTCATATCACCCGCTTCTTCATAGCTTGCACCATGTCTCGAACGGAGGAGACGAACATGGATGTCGTCTTGTGAGTGCGTCGATGACCGATTCCAGGATGGTTAATCCAGTGACAAGCGAGGGAGGCAGGTCATGCTTATGCCTATGAGGTGATGTTAGCGTACCGAAACAGAGGAGAGGGGAGGATCTCATACTGATTCCAGCCCGAAGAAAATGGGGGATCGCGCTTGAACAAGAACTATATCCCAGTCATATAAGGTGTATGTCGGAAATTTCCGAACCGAGTTATAACGCGCCACAACGCGCCGTAACGAACTTTTATCGGCACTCGGGAATTTCCGACATAGCAAACATATAGAAGAGGTAAATAACAAGGCGACGAGAGAGGTGAGGGTAAGCTTGGGTTCATGAAATCATATGCGACACGACCAACATGCGGGACGAACTCGTCTGTGCCATAGAGCGATCACCCAGCATTTCACTGTTGAAATTGGGCTTTAAAAATTATGGTGAATTCCAGTCCAACAGTACAATGAATAGTCCGTCAGGCACACGGGGGTTACAGTGTCGGACTTGCAGCGAGGTGAGCGAGATGGACGACGAGCACCACGTTTATTATTGGCAACGGTCAGTCTGAATTCCCCGAGTCAATCGATATCCACCCAGTGAGCGGCTGTACAGTGAGGAAGGTGCATGGGCAATAGGGCGTGTAGGTCGTCGACAAAGAAAGAAAGATCAAAAGTCGAATGACATCCTGCTTTGGTTGTGTGTGGCAACATATTTTGGGTTATCGTCACGTGGATCGGGATTCGACTCATCTGAGCGATGTTGCGGAATTATCTCTGCCACTCATTTGTGAACTGAAAGACATTTACAGCTGTTGCCATATCTGTAGACGTTTTCGAATTTCACATTTGTGCGCCTCTGTTTGTAATATACACCCAAATACAGTTACACGCTGCAGGACCTGGATGACGCCAGAAACTCCACTCCCAACCCTAGCCTTGGCCCTCACTGTCCATGGCTATGTTACCTCGGAGTCCCTCTTCTAGAGGACGTTCGATGACAAGGGTCTTCATGATCATAGCAGTGTTGTACGTGCCTCTGTTGGTGACAACGAGCCCCTCTGGTATTTTTCGTAGCCGAGAAAGAGTCGAGAGCGGCGGTTTGATCATACGTATATGGTAACCGGCGTTGCTTACGACTACTGTGGAGATTGTGGAGAATTCTTGACAGGGGATCACGACTAATTACCTATATTTGTGCGCAAAGGCGCACAATACGAAAATTCGAAAGGGTCTACAGATATGACAACAGCTGTAATTGGAGGAATGGGTTTCCTTCTGTCCCCATTCCACGAAACTATTCTTATCCACTCCAAATTCACTCCATCAACTAGATACAATAACGTGTGGTAGCAACTTCTCCATACATCAGCGAGCTCCAGAGGATTTTGAAAACTTGATTAAGGAAGGGGATTAATACTAATAACACTAGGAGGAGGAGGAAACACCGGATTCGTTTGCGAACCCTCTACTTGCCCGGGGGCTTAGCCCTTATTACCCTTGCCAGCGACCGTATTTGTGATTCTGCCCTTAGGGCGGAACCTAAAGGGTCCGCCGTAAATCACCATTGACAAGGCTCATAGGGCTATGAATATAAACCTACGCCTCGGAAGTGTCTCCAGATTTCGAGTTGGGACTACTTGCCTGGCGAAACAGAGGACGAGTCACTTTGGATCGAAAAACAGAAAAAATTCAAGGGTCTCGAAAAACATCAGGGAGATGGTTCACTGACCCTCCTGGAGGTGGGGCGGTGGAATTCGTAGAATTTGTAGTAGTATCCTGGTTTGCTGGGTTTAGGTCGTAGGCATCGACAACTTGCCTATAAACGAGGATCAGAGTATTGTGCAATGTGCCGGCCACCTGTAGGCCGCTACTTTGGGACAGTGGCTGTGTAGTGGCTGTGCAGTGGCCAAATCAGCGGAGAATTTTTCAAAAGTTAGTCTCACTAAGAGCCTGTTCGGCTGCCGTATTACCCAGGTTTTTCAAAAACCTGATTCCCTTATATAGCATATCATGTGATCAGTGTCCAAATTGGATTGTCATGTCGCGAGCGCGTTGTGCGCGTCATTCTGCAGCTCATCCCCTCGCCTCTTGTCACTCTTTTTACTCACTATGCCCACAAAACCTACCAAGGAACGTGCTCACTGGACCACAGATGATGAGAAGGCCCTCCTTCTTTTCTTGATTGACCACAAGGCTGAGGGAGATTCTGGTGGTTTTAAGAAGACTACCTGGAATGCTGCTGCTGTCGACGTCAACAAGCTGATTTCTCGAGGTGGAATGAAGACAGGAGATGCTTGTAAGGGCAAATTTCATGTGGTAAGTCCTTTCTTCCTCTGGTTTGGGATTGTTCTAATTGTGTTTTACCTCGGTCTTTTTGTTGTAGCTCAAGGCAACCTATGAGGTCGTGAAGGCAATTCGGGGCAATTCAGGGTGGTCCTGGGATGATGAAAAAGGTGCTGACATCACGCCCGAGAAGAAGGGCACCTGGGATGACTACGTGGCCAAGCACCCAGCTGCACAACCCTTCCGCAATTCAGGCTGGGTTCATTTGGATGCATTTGACTGCTTGGCCCCATCTTCAGCCAAGGGAAACCACGTTTTCCGAGCTTCGCAAGCTCACAGTGCAGCTGAGGCTGATGAAGAGACCCAGTCTACTACTGCCAACATCGAGCCCGACGATGTCAACCTCAATGGATCTCCAAGTCAAGAACGATCTGCTTCTGAGTCCCTCAGCATAGATTGGGTAAGTCCTTTGTTATAAGCATTATATTTTTTTACTAATGCAGTCATGCTACATAGCCATCCACTCCGACTCGTTCCTCGCCTTCTCCTGCTATACGCAAACGTGCTGCCAGTCCCGGTCCTCAGACCGAGAATAAGCGAGTGCGTGTTACTCAGGGTAGCCAGCTGATGAACAGTCTCAACACAACCATGAACCGTGTTACTGACGTGATTGAGAATGTGTTTCGCCCATCGACCCTTCCCCCAACACCTGTTTGACTACAGGATGCCATGATGTGCGCAATGAAGTTGGAGAAGAGTTGGTTGTCTCCAATGCAACTTGCGAAGTTAATTGATGTTTTCGAGTGGGAACCAGCTGCAGCAGTGGCCTATCAGTCGATGGAGGATTCCGAGGATTTGCGAAAGTCATGGGTTTGCATAGTGTTTGAAGGTCCAGTTAGAAGACTGGAAAAAGACCGAGACCGGACCGGACCAAGACCGATCGAGACCGGAAATTCTCAGGACCGATCAAGACCGAAGACCGCGGTCCGGTCTACGGTCCATC